>Ga0326728_10001612_pt1 | contig 79004 bp, 71 predicted proteins | sample MB3enrmetagenome_FD_207602 | JGI IMG/M metagenome (GOLD analysis project Ga0326728, IMG submission 207602) | Lab enriched peat soil microbial communities from McLean, Ithaca, NY, United States - MB31MN | ecosystem: Environmental > Terrestrial > Soil > Wetlands > Peat | place: USA: New York...
AAGCCAAAGTCACCATGAGAAAATCCTACGGCTTCCGTACCTACCGTGTACTCGAACTCGCCCTCTATCACTCACTTGGCAAGCTGCCGGAACCGGAGTTGACCCACGATTTCTTCTGACGAGCCCAAAGTAGAGAGCCTCCCCGGGGTCGGCGACTCCGAACAGGTTCGAGATTCCCACGGCAATCTTGTCCAGGATTCCAAAGCAGTGCCTAAAACTACTGCGAAGCATCTCGCGGGAGACGCCGATAGCTTCATCCTCAAATAGTTCCGTGTAGGTCACGTCTTGCTCGTGAAGCTCCCAGCGAAGATCGTGATCGCAGGCGGACTGGTAGAACTGTAACCGTGCCCAACCGAATTCTGCCTTCAGGCGGTTAAGGAGCAGCTCGTTCCTCGGTACAAATGTTCCGGCTAACGGCTCCTCACGGGTTGCCACCATGAGGTTGTCTCTTCTGGAACCACCGCAGTTGCAGTAGAGGGCATGTTCGCAAAGGGCGAGACCGTTGGCCACGCAGAATCGGCGGTAGCCTGAAAGGGGCTTCCCTTCGGCCTCAGCCTCGGCGGCTTGCACCGGCAGGTCCTGCGGAGCGGTGCCCTTCGATTGCAGCCACGTGGTCAACTTTGTTTCCATGTCCCGCGCTTGCTTCCGTGCCGCCGGGGGAACTGAGGGCGAGTCTGCGGCCTGATGGAACTCCGCGCTTGCCTGCTGCGCGAGACGCTTCGAGCCGCGCCTAGTCAGGCGTCTCAGACCCATCAGTCCCCTGGCGAGTTGTAAGTGCGCCATTCCGAATTGGGGTGCCTCGTCTAAGACCCTCCTGTAACAACCAAGGGCTTCGACGAGTCTGCCACTTGAAGCCAGTGCGTTCCCCAAGTTCACAAGTAGCCTGAATCGCAAGTCTCCAATGGAGCGCGACCCGAGCTTGTAAGCTCTCCAGAAGTGGTTCTTGGCCGCAACGAGAGTCTCAATGCTCTGGAGACTTTGGCTAAAACCTGGACGGCGGGCCTCGATGTCGAACAAGGCCAGCTTCGCATTGCCGATATTGTATTCATAACTACTTAAATCTACGAGGCGCCGGAGCAACTCTTCGTCCGCTTCGAGTAGACGCAGTCCTTCTGTCACCGCGTCGCTAATCTGGCCCTCGCCTCCGATGTCGATCAACAGCCCGGCCAGTTCCGCCCGAAGCATCAGGCCTAGCCGGGTCGAATCTACTCCCCGGCCAATTCTCTCCCGAATCATCTGGATCGCTACCGAGAAATCACGTTGATTCAGCAATTCCTCAGCCGTCCCCAGACATTCTCGATCCTCCTGCGGAAGTTCTCCCTCTATCGGTCGGTCTTTCATGGGATGCCCCTTCTCAGTCTGCAATAGATCGAAGTTCAACGGGGGCGACCGAAACAACACGTGACAGCAGAGGCTGCGTCGACCGCGCCAGCGGCTTAGTTCTAACGCCCCTCCCGGAGACTATCAGTCCTGATCGAACCCGGTCCGCCAACGCAACATTCTTACCCGCGGTCCAGTTCTTCCCGCAGTTCGCTGGGGTACAGAGCCTTCAGCTCCGGGTAGGCTTCGGCGAGCCGAATCAGGTCCAGTTCGTCTTTCTTGCGCTTGCTCAGCCGTCGGTGGGGATCGCCGTACGCCCAGAGCTTACCCTGCGTCACATCCTCCCGGCAAGCGACCTTCACGCGAACTCCCAGGACAATGGCCTCCACAGATCGCGCAGGGAACGTCCGGTACCGTTGGTCGGTCGTGAACTGGATCCGAAGGTCGCTGCCAGGCGCAACTGCGTTCAGCGAGTGCTCTTGCAGATCGGTTTTGATGCCGTGTGCTTCGAGGTGTGCTGTCAGTTCGGGCAGGCTGGGCGCGATCATGACGAGGCCGGCATCCAGCGTGTACACCGGCTCGACGTAGCAATTGACGGCTAGGCCACCGATCAGACAATATGGTCCGAACGACTCGCACGCAGCGATCAGCCGCGCAAAGTCGGTCGAACCTCCGTGGCTTGTCGATTCGTAGGCCTCTACCGCGGTCACAACTCCACTCTATCTACGGGAGGCGCCACTGGCAAGCTCGTGCGCGGACGCAATCCGTCCGTAAGCCCGCAGCCAGCAGATCCGCCCCCCGAGAGGCTGTGAATCAATCGCCCAAACAGGCAAGCCGGACCGCTCCAGGGCGCAAAGGCAGGAATGGCCGGTAGAGTAGGACAGGAAGCGGCGGCTGTGCCGTGGCTCCCTGTCCCCTCGTCGAACCGGACATGCGGATTTCCCGCATCCGGCTCACCTGAAAACCCTCGTCAGCGGCTCTTGCACGGGTCGATCCTCAGGAACTCTAAGCCCAGCCGTTGGAGATGTTCGTAGTACGACATCCCCTCCGGCCTTTGGTACGGGCGCTGGCTGCGATGATGCTTCAAGTGGTTCGCCAGCCGGTAGCCGAGATGCCAGTCGATGTTCCGGTACGCCTGGCTCGGGTATCCCGGCGAAAAGTAGTTGGCCCAGCCCTTCAGTTGCCGATTCAGCCTGCCGATCCCGCTCCCTCTGCACGGCTTTCTTCGACGGCCCCACATGCGGATATCGCTGGGCGCGGCCGTATTGGTCCCGATGCCAGCGAAACGTGTAGCCCAAAAAGTCCGGACTCGACTTCCCTTTCCCCAGTTCCACCACGCGCGTCTTGTCCCGGTTGATTTCCAGCCCCAGCCACTTCTCGATCTTCTCTTCGATCCAGCCGATGAGCCTCGGCGTCTGGTAGCGCGCCAGCACCACAAAATCGCCGGCATAGCGCACCAGCCTGGCGTTGGCCCAACGGGCTGGTCCATCGGCTCGATAAAACGGCTTGTCGAACCAATGCAGGTATACGTTCGCTGACAGCGGTGAGATCACACCGCCTTGCGGCGTTCCCTGTTTCCGTTGGCCTTCGGTATGTACACGCGGCGCACTGGTTGCGGCCGGTAGGTCTTCGTTCGCAGGGCTTCCCGGATCTCTTCCAGAAACCCGCTTACACCCGCTTCCCGCGCTTCCACCTGTTGGATCGAAACGCCGTCCACGCCCGGTGCGCCCTGGTTGGCACGCACCCGCCTCCATGCCTTTTCCAGTGTGTCCCGCCGATAGATCCGGTCGTACAGCGCGTAAAACCGGAACTTCGGTTCCCGCTTCGCCTTCCGATGCGGCTTCTGTCTCAGCCAAGAGAGTTTCTCCGCCATCCCTCCGGCGTTACTTCCGCCCGACGGTTGCGGTTCCTCCGTAGTGGGGTTTCCCAAGCGGCTCTCCTTTCCTCTTCCTTCAGCTCGTTTCCAGCAAGGCCCCTTGGCTCCATCCGCATTACCGGACTTCCTGGCTACTATGGGCCTCTCCGACTCCCGGCCTGGGCCGCTCACGGTTATGGATTCCCGCTGCCGGTTGCCGCGCGTCGCCGCGCCGCTCCCCTGCCGGGCCTCCCAGGTTCCTCGGCTGATCTGTCCCTGCGCGCTGCCCCCTTTCAGCCCGGGAAGTCCGGCGACTGCTTCTACCCATTGCTTCATCGCCGGTGTCAGGCTTCGCCCTATCGGGCGGGCTGTCCACTTCCTTCGCGTAACGAGGCCGAACCGGGTTTGCTCACCCTGCGGCTCGCAGGTTCGCCTTTCGAGGCTTCGCCGGGCGGGTCGCCCCGTCCCACGCTCGATCGGCTACCTATCGAATGGGCAATCTACATGGTGAGTTCCTTTCACCTCACAAGATCAGCCAGGCTTGGCCTGGCGCACCGGATAAACACCGATGAACACCGATAACAAGAACTGCGCTCCGCCTCTTTCGCCCGTGCTATCCTCACCCTCGATGCCCCCGCGCTCCGACATCGCCCGCCGCTGGTTCGTGCGCGGACGCGTGCAGGGGGTCGGCTACCGCTGGTTCGCCCAGCGCGCGGCCGACTCGCTGGGGCTCGCGGGCTACGCCCGCAACCTCGACGACGGGCGCGTCGAGGTCTATGCCGTGGGGCCGGTCGCCCAATTGGAGAAACTCGCCGGCTTGCTCTATACCGGGCCGCGCTGGGCCGACGTCCGCGGGGTTGAAGAGCAGGAGGCCGGCGTGCAACAATACGGTTCGTTCCTGATCGAACCCTGATGGACAACCTCAAATCCCTCATTCGCGAGATCCCGGACTTCCCCAAGCCCGGCATCCTCTTCTACGACATCACCACCCTGCTCAAGGACGCCGGCGGGCTGCGCGGCGTCATCGACGGTCTGAAGGACCGCTACCGCGACGCCAAGCTGGACCTCGTGCTGGGCATCGAAGCGCGCGGTTTCATCTTCGCCCCGGCGCTGGCCTATGCGCTGGGCGCGGGCTTCGTGCCGGTTCGCAAGCCCAAGAAGCTGCCCGCCGAATGCCTCACCGTCACCTACGACCTGGAATACGGCAGCGACAGCCTGCAGATGCACAAGGACGCCGTGCAGCCGGGCAGCCGCGTGCTGATCGTCGACGACCTACTGGCTACCGGCGGCACCGCGGCGGCCGTGGCGCGCATGGTTCGCGAGGCCGGCGGAACGGTCGCCGGGCTGGCCTTTGTGGTCGAGCTGACGTTTCTCAACGGCCGCGGCAAGCTGGCCGGGTACGACGTCTTCTCGCTGCTGCAGTACGACAAATGAGCGCCACCCGCAGCGCCCGCCTGCGCCCTCTCGCCAAGATCAATCTGGATCTGCGCGTGCTCTCGCGGCGGGCCGACGGCTACCACGAACTGCGCACCATCTTCCAGACCATTTCGCTCGCCGATACCCTGGAGATCGCCTTCACCCCGGGCCGCCGGTCGTCGATCGAACTGGCCGGCAACCGGATTCCCGATAACCTGGTGGTGCGCGCGGCTCAGGCCGTCATGGACACCGTCCGCCGGGCCGGCCGCGTCGAGATGCGCCTCGCCAAGCGCATTCCCATGGGGGCCGGGCTGGGCGGAGGCTCGTCCGACGCCGCCGCCGTGCTGCTGGCCCTGCCGGTGCTCGCCGGGGGCCAAGTGGGCCTCGCCGAGCTGTGCCGCATGGGCCGCGAGTTGGGCAGCGACGTCCCGTTTTTCCTGCTGGGCGGAACGGCGGTGGGCATGGGCCGCGGCACGGAGCTGTTCCCGCTGCCCGACGCCACGCCGCGCCAGGGCGTGCTGGCGGCCCCCGGGATCCACGTTTCCACCGCCGAGGCGTACCGTCTGCTGAGCCCGAGTTTGACAACCGAGTTACAAGAAAATAAAATGGTTAGTTTCCAGACGCAAGCGTGGGAGTGGGGGTGTCGGCAGCCGGCGGCCAACGATTTTGAGCCGGTTGTTTTCGAGCGGCACCCCCGGCTCGCGCGCCTGAAGAAGCGCCTCGAGCGGGCCGGGGCGGTTTCCGCCATGATGACCGGCAGCGGTTCGGCGGTGTTCGGGTTGTACCGGACGGCGGAAGAGGCCTCCCGCGCGATGGCTTCCCTGCGCGAGAGAGAGATGGCTGGAGGAAAGAGTTTTCGATTTAGCCTGGTGAGCCGCGCGCGCTACCGCTCCGGTTGGCGGCGCGCCCTCGGCGAGCACGTAGACGCGAACGTATGGCCGCTCCAAAGCCGATACTTGCGATGACTCACGACCGTCTCCGGATCTTCACCGGCAACGCCCACCCCGCACTGGCCCGCGAGATCTGCCAGAGCCTCGGCGTCAAACTGGGCGCCGCCACCGTGCGGCAGTTCGCCGACGGCGAAATCCATCTCCAGATCCAGGAAAACGTCCGCGGCGCGGATGTCTTCATCATCCAGCCCACCTGCACGCCGGTGGACCGCAACCTGATGGAGCTGCTGCTCATGATGGACGCGCTGAAGCGCGCCTCGGCGGAGCGCATCACCGCGGTGTTACCCTATTATGGGTACGCCAGGCAGGACCGCAAGGACCGGCCGCGCGTTCCGATCTCCGCCAGGCTGGTGGCGGCCCTGCTGGAAACGGCCGGCGCCACACGGGTTCTGGCCCTCGACCTGCACGCGGCGCAGATCCAGGGGTTTTTCGATATCCCGGTGGACCACCTGTTCGCCACGCCGGTGATGATCGAGTATTTCAAGGCCTCCCGCGCCGCCGGGTTGACGGTGGTGTCGCCGGACGCCGGTGGCGTGGAGCGCGCGCGGGCTTTCGCAAAAAGGCTCAGTGCGCCGCTGGCCATCATCGATAAACGCCGCGAGGAAGCCAACGTCGCCGAGGTGATGAACGTGGTGGGCGAGGTGGCCGGGAAGAATTGCCTGCTGTTCGACGATCTGATCGACACGGCCGGCACGCTGGTCAAGGGAGCCGAAGCGCTCCTCGAGAAGGGCGCGGCCACGGTTTCGGCCTGCGCCACGCACGCGGTGCTGAGCGGCCCGGCCGTAGCCCGGCTCCAAGCCTCGTGCCTGAAGGAAGTCGTTGTAAGCAATTCGATCCCGCTTTCGGACGAAGCCAAGCGGTCGAGCAAGATCCGGTCGCTCTCGGTAGCCAGCCTGCTGGGAGAGGCCATCCGGTCCATCCACGAGGGCGGATCGGTGAGCAGGTTGTTCGTTTAGAAGTTCGACCTTCGAACCCACGGTAACCGGCCGCTCGAACATGGCGGCCGGCCAACGGACTTCGAAAGCGTTCAAGGAGATTTCGAGTGAGAAAAGACATTACGGTTTTCGCCCAGGTGCGCGCCTCGCGCGGCAAGAATGAAGCGCGCCGTACGCGCAGCGCCGGGAACATTCCGGCGGTGGTCTACGGCGCTTTCCAGGACCCCGTCAGCATCGCCGTCAACCCCCGCGAGATCCTCAAGATCGTCCGCGGCAAGACCGGCTACAACACCATCTTCAACCTGGTGATCGAAGGCGTCGAGAACACCCCGGTCATGGTGGTCGATAGCCAGGTGGACCCGCTGAAGGGCCACCTGCTGCACGCCGATTTCAAGCGCATCGATCTCACCAAGCGCATCCGCGTCGCCGTCCCGGTGCATACCGAGGGCGAACCGGCGGGCGTCAAGGTGCAGGGCGGATTGCTCGAGATCGTCACCCGCGCGGTGGAAATCGAGTGCCTGCCGGACGAGATTCCCGAGAGCTTCACCCTCAACGTCAGCGAGCTGCTGATCGGCCAGAGCGTGCGGGCGTCGAACATCGCCCTGTCGGGGTCCATGAAACTGGTCAGCGCGGCCGATTCGGTGGTGGCGCACTGCGTGGCGCTGCGCGCCGAAGAGGTTGCCCCAGCCGCGGCCGAGGCGGCCGCCGCTCCGGAAGCCGCCGAACCCGGCGCCGCCGAACCCGAGGTTATCAAGAAGGGCAAGAAGGAAGAGGAAGCTCCCGCCGAGGAGAAGGGCAAGAAGAAGTAACACGCCATGTTCCTGGTGGCCGGTTTGGGGAACCCGGGCGAACGGTACGCGCATACGCCGCATAACCTGGGCTTCCTCACCGTGGACCGGCTGGCGGAGCGGCACGGCATCCGCGTCACCCGCAGGGATTCGCGGGCGCTGTGCGGGGTGGGCGAGATCGACGGGCGCGAGGTGATGCTGGCCAAGCCGCAGACGTTCATGAACCTCAGCGGAGGGTCGCTCGAGCCGCTGATGGAAAAGCACTCGATCGCCCCCGCCGATCTGGTGGTGGTTTACGATGAGCTGGACCTGCCGTGGACGGCCTTGCGCATTAAGCCGAAAGGCTCCGCCGCCGGACACAAGGGGATGAAATCGATCGTCGCCGCTCTGGGGACCAGCGACCTGGTGCGGGTGCGAATGGGAATTCACCCGGGCCGTCCCGTGCGGGATGGCGCGGAGTTCGTGCTGACCCCCTTGGGGCGGGCGCGAATGAAGGAATTGGACGGCTTCGTGGGCTACGCGGCCGACGCGGTCCGTTCCATAATCGCCGAAGGCGTCGAAAAGGCCATGACGAGATTCAATCGTCGCGCCCCAGGCTTAAACGAAGAGGAAGCATGAGGATTTACGAAGAGTTGTTCATAATACAACCGGATGCTCCGGAGGAAGAGGTCGACCAGTTCGTGGAGAATCTGCGAATCCAGTTGACCGCCGCCGGGGCCACCGTCGACAAGATCGAAAAGTGGGGAAAACGGAAACTGGCTTACAAGGTCGGCAAGTTCCGCGAAGGCTTCTACGTGCTGTTTCAGATCACCGCCGAAGCCACTTCCGTCAAGGAGATGGAGCGCCGCCTCCGGGTTTCCGACATGGTGCTGAAGTTCCTCACGGTGCGCATCGACCGGACGCTGAAGCGCCTCGAAAAGCGCAAGAAGGACCGCGACAAACGCTCGGCCAAACGCGCCGTCCCGGCGCCCGCGTCCCCGGCTCCGTCGCAACCCGCGCTTCCCGGCGCGCCCCAACATACGGAAGGAGCGCCGGCGATGCCCGGCGTGCCCAAGGAGGCTTAACCCATGCCGGAACCCAAAGGAAGACCAGGCAGCGCCGCGCAGCGGCCCACCGGCGGCGACAAAGCCGTCGCCACCCAGAAGAAGCAGTACTTCCGCCGCAAGAAGGTCTGCCGTTTCTGCGTCGAGAAGATCGACGACATCAATTACAAGGACGTGAAGCTGTTGCACGCCTTCGTCGCCGAGCGCGGCAAGATCGTTCCGCGCCGCATTTCGGGAGTGTGCGCGCCGCACCAGCGCCGCCTGACGGATGCCATCAAGAAGGCGCGCAACATCGCCTTGCTGCCGTTCGCGGCGCAGTTCTGACGCGGGGAGGGAATCATGGAAGTCATTCTGAGAGAAGACATCGAAAAACTGGGCGCCCGCGGCCAGGTGGTGAAGGTCGCGCCCGGCTACGCCCGCAATTTCCTGCTGCCCAAGCGTCTCGCCGTCGCCGCCAGCGCCGCCAATAAGAAGATCGTCGAACAGGAACGCCAGTCCCATCTGCGCAAGGAAGCCAAGCTCAAGGTGGATGCCGAGGATCTCTCGAAGCTCCTGACCGGCGTCAGTGTCACCATCACCCAGAAGGCCGGCGAGAACGACCAGCTCTTCGGTTCCGTCACCTCCAAGGACGTCTCCGAAGCCCTGGCCGCCAAGAACTACACCATCGACCGCCGCAAGATCGTCCTGGAAGATTCCATTCGCCAACTGGGCGAGTTCAAGGTCCAGGTGAAGCTGCACAAAGACGTCACCGCCGAGATTACGGTGGTGGTGGCGAAAGAAGAGTAAGCGGTTGGGGCAGGTTCCCAGGGAGTCTGCCCCACGTCCCGCGCCGCCCCCGGCGGAGTCACGGAACGCAGCCCGTTCGTGTCGGCGGATTACCTGGCGCTACCGGTGTCGCGGTAGTTCGCCCGGGACTACCGCACATCCCGCACCCGCGCATAGAACCCGAAACCGATCAGCGCAAGGAAGCCAACCCCCCAGAGCTCGAATCCCCCGGCCACCAGAGATCCGGGCCAGGTTTCCGGCCACCAGTGCCGCAGTATCGCAAAAACGGAACCGCCCGCGAACCCCACGGCAAACCACGCCAGGAGCAGGACCAGCAGCGGAGCCCGCAGCCACAAGTTCCCGATCCATGGCATCCATCGATGCCGCCAGGCGGCGAGGGTGCGCTCGAAATCCACCGCGGCGCTTCTCTCATCCTCCGGAACGGGTGCAACCGGAGAGGGGACGTAGCCATACTTATCGATCGACGCCTGGGACAGTTGTGCCGAACGTATGCAGTTGGCATATCCGCCGGCTTCCAGAAGGCGGTCCGCAAGCAGGATGGCAACCCTGGGCCCGGATTCCCTTCCCAAGATGTCCCTCCATCCCGCCGCTCCCAGGAGATGCGCCACCCGGTCGAGCCGCGCTTCCGCATCCGCGTGGGCCGCCGACGCCAGCCGGGACAGGAACTCGCCCACTTCCCGGTGAATGGGCGCGAGACCCGGTTCCCGATCCAGGGCCTCCGCGCGCCGCGGGTCGAGCGCGGCGAACTCCGCCAGTTTGACCAGAGCCAGCGGCACGTTCCCTTCCGCCGCCGCCCGGATCGACTCGTGAAGCAGGCCTTCGACGCGCACCGCGGTCTCCGGGGGTGGCGGGCGTTCGATGCTCTCGAGAAACCTCACGACGTCCGGCTCGGACAGTTGGCGCAGCATCGGGCCGATGGCGTCGCCGGATGGCGCCGGGCTCCGGGGAATCGCGCGCACCTGGCCTTTCGGGCCCGCCACTGGGTGCAACGCGTTGGCATACTCCGTGCCTGCCGGACCGGCGCCCACCCCTGGCACATCCATGGTCCGATTGCAGCACGTCCCGGAAGCGATAACAACCCTAATCCGGCGCCGATTCAGCCCTAACCCGTCAGCAGCGCCTTGCGAACCAATTGCGTGAGGTCCAGCACCTCCACCGCAACCTTGTTCCGGCGGACATAAGTATTCATGGTCCGCACGCACTGCTGGCAGGAAGTCACTACCGCCTGCGCGCCGGTGGCAACCACTTCCTCGAGCTTACGCTTGGCGATCTCCGTCGCGAGCGCGGCGTCTAGCATCTCGAGGTTGCCGCCGCCGCCGCAGCACTGGCAGTCCTCGCGATTGCGGGGCAACTCCACCAGGCGCACGCCCGGTATCGATCGGATCGCCTCGCGCGGGGCATCGAAGACGCGCGCGCCGCGGCCCAAGTCGCAGGGATCGTGGTAAGTGACCGTGAGCGGCGTGTCCTTCATCGGCACGCGCCCCTCCCGCAAAAGGTCCAACAGGAACTCGGAGGCGTGTGCGATTTCGATCCCCGGCGGGTAATGCTCGCGCCACGCCTGGTAACACGACGGGCAGGCAAACACGACCTTCTTGGCACGCTTGACCCGCACCGCTTTCATGTTATGTTCGGCGAATTCCCGGAACTGGTCCTGGAGCCCGGCGCCGAGCAAAGGGAATCCGCAACACCATTCGTCCTCGCCCATCAACGTGAAATCCACTTCGCAGGCGATCATGATTTCGGCCAGCGACGCGGCGATCTTCTGCGCCATAGGGAAGTAGGCCGCCACGCAGCCGGTGAAGTACACCACCTCGGCATGGTCCTTCACCAGGCCGTCGCCGGGCGCGTTGCGCATGTCCTCCACCCAGGCGGCGCGCTCTTCGTTATCCTCGTCGAACACGTTCCGGCTGCCGGCCAGGTTCTTCCGGATCACGTCGATCTTCGGCGGATACGAACCGGAGTGCACCATGTCCATCCGCAGCGAGAGCCACAGATCCTTGAGGCCGATGCCCACCGGACAGACTTCTTCGCAGTTGGCGCACAGCGTGCATCTGAAGACCGTGTCGCTGAAGTGTTTCAACTCCTCTTCCGACGGCGGCTTGCCGCCGAAGAGGCGCCGCAGGAACCCGCCGCGGCCCTGGAGAATGGCGCGCAACGCGTTCATCCGCCACACAGCCGATAACTCCCCGTCCTGGGACGCCGCCACCGCCGGGCACACCTGCGCGCACATCCGGCACTTGGTGCAGGCGTCCATTTCGAACAGTTGACCGGCCGTGTAATCTCGATTTGCCATTTGCTGAGAGTACAAAAAAGCTCTTGAGCCACAGATGAACACGGATGAACGCGTTTTTCTTATCTGTGTTTATCCGTGTTCATCCGTGGCTTCATTCCCCTACGCCCCCTTGGCGAACTTCGCGATCTCCTCGACGAGCCACTTCTGCACCGCTTCCGTGCCGTGCAGCAGGTTCTGCACTTCCGCCGGATCGTCCGGTTTGATCTTGTACATCCAGCCCGCGCCGTAGCAATCCTCGTTGATAAGGCCGGGGTTGGTTTCGAGCTCTTCGTTCACGCCCGCGATCTCGCCATTGACCGGAGCGTACACCTTGCCCAGCCACTTGCCCGATTCCACGCTGGCGAACTTCTTGCCCAGCTTGATGGCCTTGCCCTCTTCGGGAAGCTGCACAAAGACGATCTGTCCGGCCAGCTTGCGGGCAAAGTCGTCCATGCCCATCGTCAGCAGGTCGCCTTCCTGGCGGACCCAATAATGGTTGGGCTCGTAATACAACTCGTCGGGCATGTTATAGGACTCGAATTCCATAAGTCACCTTCCTCGATTATTCGGCCTCTTCCATGAGGTCGTGAATGAACTGGGTTGTCGTACAAATCGTGAACTTCTGCTTGCGCAACTTGGCGTTGCCCAGGTTGTGCACGCAGGAATTGCATTCGGTGAGCACCACTTCGGCGCCCGCCTCCTCCACTTCCTTCAGCCGCCGCCGCGCCATGTCGATGGAGTTCTTGGCATAGGCGCCGCGCACGCCGCCCCCGGCGCCGCAGCACAGGGCGTCGGCGTGGTGGTGGGGCAGTTCCACGAAACCCGGCGCCAGCCGCCGGATGGTCTGGCGCGGCTCCTCGTAAATGCCGCAGTGCCGGCCCAGGTCGCATGGATCGTGGTAAGTCACCTTCTTGTCCGTATGCACGCCCAGGTCGTAATCCTTGAGGAACTGGGCGATGTGCATGATTACCACGCCCTTGGCGCGCAGCGGCGCGTACTGCGTCTTGCCATTCAACGTGCGCGCGCAGTAGGGGCATCCGGTGATCACGGCCTCCGCGCCGGTGGCCAGAATACGCTCGATATTGGTCCGGACCAACGCATCGTTCATAGGGAAACCCACGTCCTCGAGCACGCCGCTGCAGCACGCCTCTTCGATCAGCGTGTAATCCACGCCCAGCTTGTCGAGCACCCCGAGCGCGGCTTGGGTGGCTTCGGTCTCGCGGTAGAGTCCCACGCAGCCGGCGAAGAAAACATATCGCGCCCGCGCCTTCTTCTCGCGGCCGAAATCCTCGGCTTCGTCCTCGGCGTAAATGTTGCCGTGGTGCAGCAGCACGTCGTGCATGCCGGTGAAGGCCGGGTGGCAGGAGCCGATGTCCACCATGTCCTTGCGCGCCACCTTGACGATCTCGGGAACCTCGACCCCCGAAGGGCAGTTGTGCGTGCAACTGGCGCAGGTGGTGCACTGGAACAGGGTCTCGATCAACTCACCGGAGAGATCGATCCGCCCGTCCATCACTTCCTTGAGCAGGAGCATCTTGCCGCGGGCGTTCAATCCCGGCCGCAGCGTGGCCCCGTAGACCGGGCACACCGCCTGGCAGAATCCGCAGCGCGAGCAGCGCAGAATCTGCTCCCGGTACCTGCGCTCGAAATCGTATTTGGCTTCCATGATCGCGTCTCCGTTCCTAGGCGGCGTCCAGTGCCATTTTCCCCGGGTTCAAAATGTTGTTGGGGTCGAAAGCCCGCTTGATGGTGCGCATCATCTCGAGCGACACCGCGTCGTGCTCGAGCGTCATGAACGCGGCCTTGGACAGCCCGATGCCGTGCTCGCCCGTCAGCGTCCCCTCCAGTTCGATGGACAGCCGGAACAACTCGTCGCTGGCCGCCTCCATGCTGCGAACCTGCTGCGGGTCGTACCCATCGTACAGAATCTGCGGATGCAGATTGCCGTCGCCCGCGTGGCCGAACGTGGCGATCTGTATGGAGTGCTTTTTGGCGATGGCCTGGATGCCCTTGAGCAGCGCCGGCACCCTGCCGATGGGCACCGTCACGTCCTCCAGAACGAAGTGGCTCTTGATGCGGGCGAGCACGGCGTAGGCCGATTTGCGCGCCTGCCAGAGCTGCGCGGCTTCCTCCTGCGAGGCGGCCAGCTTGACCATTCCGGGGTTGTTCCGCCGGAACACCTCCACCACCTTCCCCATCTGGAAATCGGTCTCTTCCTTGGTGTAGCCGTCGGTCTCGGCCAGCAGCAGAGCTTCCACCTCGGGCAGGTTGAGATCGGTATTCTGGTTGATGGCCAGGATGGTCTCGCGGCCCAGGATCTCCAGCACGCTGGGCAGAATGCCGCTGCGCATCACCTCGGCCACGGCGCGGCCGGCGTCCTCCAGGTCGTCGAAGGTGGCCATGGCGGTGGTGGTCGCGGTGGGCTTGGGATTGATCTTCAGCGCGATCTCGGTGACAACGCCCAGCGTGCCTTCCGAGGCCACGAACAACCGCGTGAGATCGTAACCCGAGACGTTTTTGATGGTCTTGCCGCCGGTGCGCATGATGCGGCCGTCGGCCAGCACCACTTCCAGGCCCAACACGTAATCGCGCGTGGTGCCGTACTTGGCGCCCTTCACGCCGCCCGCGTTGGTGCCCACCGTGCCGCCCATGGTGCAGACCTTTCCGCTGGATGGGTCGGGGGGAAAAAAGAAGCCGTGCGGCGCCAGCGCCTTTTCCAGATCGGCGTACACCAGGCCGGGCTGCACCACCACCAGCCGGTCTTCGATCCGCAACTCGAGAATCCGGTTCATGCGCGTGAGGTCCATCACTACGCCAGCGTGCGCCGGCACCGAGAGTCCCGAAAGGCCCGTGCCCGCGCCTCGCGGCGTCACCGGAACCTTCTCGCGGTTGGCCAGTTTCATCACTTCGGAAACCTGCGCCGTAGTCTCCACCCACACAGCGCACGAGGGCCGCGCCCGGTGCTCGGACGCATCGTAGGAATAGGACACCATGTCGATCAGGTTGTCCGTGTAATTCTGGCTCCCCACGATCCGGATCAAGTCTGCTTTGATGCGCTCGTCAATCATGACAACTCCTAGAATTCGACCTCGGCCCCGGCCGGAACCGGCTGCTTCGACTCGTGCCCGGCACGCTTCGCCCCTCGAAGGGCCAGCCAGACCGGCGCCACCAGGATATGGAACATGCGGCTGAACGGCAGGTACGCCGCAAATGCGGCCGTCAATATGGCGTGCAGGTACCAGGCGTAACCGTAAACGCCCGCCAGCGCCCTCCAGCCCGCGAAAAGCCGGCTGATGGGGTACCCGATGAATGCTCCGGATGCGCCCCAGGTGACGCCGGTCATGGCGATGCGCATGCCTTCCAGGACGAACCCCACGATCACCACGCCGCCAATCAGGCCGAGCGCCGCGTGGTCCTGCCTGGGGAGACCCGGTAGGCGCTCCCGTCTCTTCGCGATCCCTCGCGCCATGGCCGCCACCGCGCCAGTCACCACCAGGATTCCGGTGAGATCGAAGAGCAACGCCGTCGCCGGGTCGTTACTGTTCAGCAGAAACTCGTACCAAGTAGACCGCCGCCAGACGTTAGCGGCGACCAGACCCGCGATGCCCCACGCAAACCGGAAAACAAAAGGCAGGAGAATCGCCGAATGAATCGCCCATCGCCCCGGCGACTGCTTCCAAAGCCGCCTCTGGAAGATGCCGTCGAGGACCAGCGCCCGGAGGGCCGCCATCGCGCGGCGGGAGGGTAGCGCCCGCGCCGCCGCCCCCAGCACAGCCAGGAACCTCGCCACCGGCCCCGCGCCCTCTCTGCCGGGAAGCCGGCCGGTGAGCCAGACCGAAAAGGCCGCCGCCACGCCGAACAGAAACACGCCCAGCCCGCCGATGGTGGTGGCGTCGGTGGCCGTGGGAGTTGCAGTATGGCACGGCATGCACAGCACGCCCTTCCCCGGCAGCACCATCGCCGCGGCGCCCACCCGGTTTCCCGGCACGTGGCAGCGCTGGCAATCCTGCTTCCGCGTTGCCTTGGCGATGGCATGCACCCCGGAAACCGCGCCGGGTTTGGCGGTGCTCTCCCAGACCACCTGCTTCGAGACCGCGTCCTGCACCACCCGCCCCCCGCCGGCATGGCAAGCGCGGCACTCCACTGCGATGTGCGGGCTGTCCGGGAACTTGGCGTAATGGGGCGCCGCGGGCGCGCCGCGGGCCCGTGGCGCCCCGTATTCCCCTGGCGCCCGGCCGAACCGCGGCGGAGCGGATTCCGCGGGGGCGCTGCCACCCTGAATCGGGCCTAGCGCCGCCAGCGCCGGCCCGGCCGCGGCTGGCGCGTCCGAATGGCACCGGCCGCAGTCCACCCTCGCTTGGCCGGCATGCCAATATGCCGCCGCGTCCGTATGGCAGGCGATGCACGCCTGCTTGGCATGAGTGGTGCGCCGGTAGGCTGCTTCATCGATGGCGGGCGAGAGTTTGGCCGAGATCCGTTGCGTTTCGGTGCCCTGGTCTCCGTGGCAGTCGAAGCAGAGTTTCGAGATCTGCGCGGGGGCGCCGGCGTCATCGACGTCCACCAGGTGGCAGCCCAGGCACTTCTCCTCGGCGGCCGGGCGCTTCGGCAGCGCCTTGCGCGGTTGGTGGCACGCCCCGCACTGCCCGCGAAGGCTCTTCTGAAGATCGACCCGCCCCGTGCGGTAGTACTGCGCCCTGACGTTGGCGTGGGGGTCGTGACAGCTTAAGCAACTCTGGAACCGCGCGGGGTTGATGTTCTGCATCTGGCCGTGCCGGTTGACCTTGAGGTTCTGGTAAACCGGGACGTGGCACTGGCGGCACTTCTCGGCGCGAGCCGAATCCGAGACGGGCGCCTTGGTCTTGCGCGGATCGGGATGGAGCGGCGCCTTGACGATGTCTTCGTGGCACTTCGCGCATGTAAATTTTTTGGCGTGCGCCGAAACGTGTAACTCGGCGGGGTCGAGCAGCCAGGAACTGCGAACCGCGGCGTTCGACGGGGGCAGGAATACCGGAATTGCGAGGACCAGCGCTACTGGAATGCCAAGACCCCTGAGCAGGAACACAGCGACCCTTTTGTCCGAAAACTCTAAGAATTTATTGTAAGCGCCCGCACACCCTCTGTCCACATTTCCAACAGGCGGACGGGGCGGGGTGCCCCTTGCCCTGGTGCGGCCGGACCGTTCGCCCTGGGCGGAACTGCGCAACCCGGAACCCGGCCGGGTGACGACAACCGGCTCCGTCCCGCGCATTGCGGGTTTTTTCACCGTATAATCTGAACAGGGTCTCACAGTGAACTTTCGGGGCAAGGTCCCAATTCTGGCGGGCGCGCTGGCCTCCTTGTGTGTGGGATGGATCGGATTTCCCCGAGTCATCTATTCGAGCCGGCCGCAACCGGTTGCCTTCAGCCACCCTGTCCATACGCAGAAGGCAGGCATGTTGTGCGTGGATTGCCACACGCCCCGGGAAGACGGCACCTACGCCGGCGTCCCCCCCTTGAGCCGCTGCGCCGGTTGCCACACGGCGAACCTCGGCCCGACGGCCGCTGAAAGGGAATTCATCGCCCAGTACGTCAAGACCAAGCGCGAGCCGGAGTGGGCCGTGTACGCGCGCCAGCCCGAAAACGTCTGGTTTTCCCACACTCCGCACATCCGCATCGCCAAACTCCAGTGCCAGCAGTGCCACGGAGAACAGGGACGCAGCGAACTGCCGCGGCCTTACCAGGAGGATCGCATCAGCGGCTATTCCAGGGATATCTGGGGCTATCAGGCCGTGGGCGGCGTCGTGCCCGGAATGAAAATGGACGACTGCATCGCTTGCCATCGCCAGGAGGGTCTGGCACACAGTTGCCTGGATTGCCATAAGTAAGGGCCGAACGATGCAGAATACCCGCAGAAACGCGTTGAAATTCATCGGCGGAGCGGCGGCCGGCGCCGTGCTGACCCCGGTTCCCTGGCGGCTGATCACGGACACCGCACTATGGAGCGAAAACTGGCCGGGGATTCCGCGGCCGCTCCAGGGCGAGGTCTCGACCCGGTACACTAACTGCTCGGTGTGCCCCGCCGGGTGCGCCGTCCGGGCGCGCTGCGTCGGCGGGCAACCGGTCTCGCTGGCGGGGGTTGCGGGCCACCCGCTCAGCCGCGGCGGGCTGTGCGCTTTCGGCGTGGCCGGACACCACCTTCCGTATTGCCCGGGGCGTTTGACCGCGGGCCCGGTGGAAGCGGCGGCGGGAGTGATCGCCCGAGCGGCGGCGAACTGCAACGCGGCCGCCGCGGGGACGCCGGGCGCGGTCTGCAACCCCGGCGAGACCATCGGCGTTCTGGACCTGCGGCCCGGCCGGACGGCGTCGTGGACCTATCGCCGGGCCATGGGCACGGTCAAGGGCGGCCTCTATCTCACGGCAGGCGAGCCATTTAGCGGCGCGGCCGTGGATCTCTCCAAAGCCCGCACGGTGCTGAGCCTGGGCGCGCCGGTGCTGGACGGGTGGGGAACGCCGGGCAACGTGCTGGCGGCGCGCGCCAACTTCCGGCTGATCCAGGCGGAGGCGATCGAGTCGCGCACGGCCAGCCTCGCCGATCTCTGGCTGCGCATCCGGCCGGGTTCGGCGTCCACACTGGCCTTGGGGATCGCCAAGGCGCTGAAGAAGGGCTCCGTTGCCGGCGCCGCCGAGGCCACCGGCCTCGCGGAAGCGCAGATTACTGACTTGGCCGCCGAGTTGACCCAACACGGGCCGGCCCTGGTGCTGCCCGGCTACGACTGCCCGGAAGCCTGGGCGCTCAACGGGTTGGTGGGCGAATTTGGCGTAACCGTGGTGGCCCGCCCGGAGGCCCCCGTGCCCGAGCACTGGAACAAGAACTGCGCGCCGGTCACTCCGCTGGCGTCCATCGCGGACGGCTCCATCCGCACCCTCATAATCGACGAATCCGCGCCGGGCGATCACATCCCGTGGGGCGCCATCCGGAGGAAGCTGGTGGCCGACAACCCGGTGGTGATCGCGTTCGCCAGCTCGCCGGCCGGTTACGCGCGCCACTCCCTATTCACGCTGCCCACCGCCGTGTATCCGGAAACCCTGGAGGACATCCCCGCCGCCATCGATTCTCCGCGCGCGGCGTTCCGCCTCGCGGTTCCCCTGGTGGCCGCGCCCGCGGGCGTGGTGAATCCGCCGGAGTTCGTCGCCAAGGCGGCGGGGATCGATGCCACGAACGCGTTGCGCGAGCGCGCCGATGCGATTTGCAAGACGGGCCGCGGCGTGCTGATTACTTACACCGATGGCCGCGCCAAGCCCGTGGCCCAGGTCGCGCCGGACGACTTCTGGAGAGCGCTGAATGCGGGCGCTTGCTGGCTCGATACCGAAAGCCGGCGCGCCGCGCCTCCGCACGCGGATTGGACCGCTCCGGATGCCCGCCCCGCCGAAAACGCGCGCCTGCCGCTGGTGGCCGTGCTGGCCGAAACGGCTCCGGCTGCGCCGGCCTCGCCCCTGATGACCAAACTCGACCGCGAATCCAACCTCCGGCTGGGCCCTAGCCGCGCGGCGCTGCATCCCGAAACCGCCCGCTCGTGCGGGGCCGCCGACGGTGGCCGCGCGGTGCTCGAAACCGCTCTGGGCAAGTGCCCAATCACGGTGGTGGTGGATGCCTCGGTTCCCCCCGGCGTGGTCCAGGTTGCGGCCTCGCCCGAGGTGATCGACATTTGCGGCGCCGGCGCGCGCTGCCGGGTGGCGTCCCTATGACTTCGGAAAAGAAGCCCGGCAAGATCCGCCGCTACGGCATGGCGGTCGATATCGACAAGTGTACCGGCTGCGGCGCCTGCATGATCGCCTGCGCCGTCGAGAACAACGTTCCGCCGGGGAACCGAGGCGCCACGGACCTCACCGGCATCACCTGGCTGCGCGTGTTCAAGGTGGATAACGGCGAAGAGTATCCCCGCAAGGAGTCGGTCTACTTCCCCATGATGTGCCAGCAGTGCGGCGTGGAGACGCCCTGCTACCTGGTCTGCCCGCAGCAGGCGGTGGATGTGGACCCGGCCACGGGAATCGTCGGCCAGATGCCCGAGCGATGCCTGGGCTGCCGCTACTGCATGGCCGCCTGTCCGTACCACGCGCGCTACTTCAACTGGTGGGACCCGCAATGGCCCGCCGGCATGGAGAAGACGCTCAACCCCAACGTCGCTCCGCGCATGCGCGGCGTGGTGGAGAAGTGCAACTACTGCCATGGACGGTGGCACGCGGCCATCGAGCGCGCCGCCCAAGCCGGCCTGGAGGATATCGACGCCAGCGATTATGTGCCCGCGTGCGTGGAGGCCTGCCCCGCCGGCGCCATCCGGTTTGGCGATTTGAACGATCCCTCGAGCGCGCCCGCCCAAGCCGCCAGGGACCCCCAGAGCTTCCGGCTGCTGGTCTCGCTCGGCACCGAACCCAAGGTCTATTACCACTCCAAGCGCGAATGGGCCAGACGCATCGGGGACCCGTCCCAGGCGCCCGCGCCCAAGGAGACCTCCCGTGGATAGGCGCTTTATCCCCGCGGGGGTCAGCCGATGTTCCACGGCGAAGTTCCTTCTCTGGCTGGCGCCCTGGGCGGCCATGCTGGCGTTCGGCCTCTATTCCGCCGGCCTGTGCCTGGTCAAGGGATTGAACCAGACCCACATGAACAACCGCTTCGCCTTCGGGTTGTGGATCTTCCTCGACCTGACGGTGATCGCCCTCGGCGCCGGCGCTTTCTTCACCGGCTTTCTGCTGTATATCCTCAAGCGAAAGGAGCTGCGGGCGGTCGTCAACAGCGCCGTGGTGATCGGCCTGATGTGCTACGGCGGCGCCATGGCGGTGCTGGGGGTGGACGTGGGCCAGCCGCTGCGCGCCTGGTTCACCTTCTGGTATCCCAACGTGCATTCCATGTTGACGGAAGTCACCTTCTGCATCAGTTGCTATCTCGGGGTGCTCGCGATCGAGTACGTGCCCATCGTGTTGAAGAACCGCAAGCTGCGCCAGGTGCCGCACTTCCTGGTATTCGAGCACGAACTGCACAAACTGGTGTACGTGTTCGCCGGCGTGGGAACGTTTCTGTCCTTCTTCCATCAGGGTTCGCTCGGCGGACTCTATGGCGTGCTGCGCGGCCGGCCGTTCGCTTTCCGCGAGGAACTGGGCATCTGGCCCACCACGTTCTTCCTGTTCATTCTCTCGGCCGCGGCGGTGGGGCCGAGCTTCATCCTGCTGACCACCTGGCTGGTCCAGAAGATCGCCCGGAAGCCGCTGGTCCGGCCCCAGGTTTTGCGGTCCTTGGGACGCATCTCCGGGCTGCTGCTGGCCGCCTACGTGTTGCTGAAAGCGGCGGATACCGTGGTCTGGCTGCGCCGCACCACGCCCCGCAGCGGGTTCCTGCCCGCGCAGTACTATGCCTGGAAGCCTTTCGGCGTGTGGATTCTGTTCGCCGAGATGGCGTTGTTCCTGGTCCCCATGGTCATTCTGCTGCTGCCGAAGTTGCGGGCGCGGGCCGGCTGGCTGGTATCGGCCGCGGCGATGGCCTGCTGCGGAGTGGCGGTGAACCGGTTCGTGCTGACCATTCAGACCCTGGCGCTCCCCACGCTTTCCTTCGACCGCTTCCTGGATTACCTGCCGAGCTGGCAGGAAACCGGGACTTTCCTAGCAGTCCTAGCAGCCGCAGTACTTGTCTACTCCCTCTCGTTCCGGTACTTTGGATTATTCCCCGAAGAGCGGGAACTCAGGAGGGAGCCAGCGCTGGCGTCCGAAAGCGAACCGGTCCTGGCTGGGAAATAGACAGATGCTGCCCTGGAACTACGGAGTACATTGGACCGTCGGAACCGCCATCTTTCTGGGCGCGTTCTACACCGTGCTGGTGATCGTGGTCACCACCTTGATATCCACCGCCCTGCGCTCCCGGCGCGCCTTGCAGGCCGGCGAGACCGGCGATGTCCGCTGGCGCTCGGATTTCGACGAGCTGCCCGCGCGCGACCGGGCCTGCCGGCACGAGTTGACGGGCGAGGTGGAAGAGCGGGCGTGTATCAACGGTTTCGACTGCCGGGAATGCGACGATCACCGGAAGTTCCTCGAAAAGCGCCCGCCGTCAGCGCCCGGCGACAAGACTTTCGAGAGTTTCGGGATGACCTTCCCGCTCGATCGCCTGTACCACCGCGGTCACACCTGGGTACGCCGCGAGCCGAACGGCACGGTGACCATCGGATTGGACGAATTCGTCAAGCGCCTGGTGGGCAAACCCGACTCCCTCGACTTGCCGCGAAAGGGGCAGCGCCTGCGCCTGCACGGCACGGCGTGGCGCATGCGGAAACGCAACGTCACCCTCCGCGTGGTGTCCCCCGTCGCTGGAATCGTGGTGGAGACGGGCGGCCCCGACGCCGAGTGGTATCTGAAAGTGAGACCCGAGCAGTCCGACCTGCGTCACCTGCTGGAAGGTTTCGAGGTCCAACCCTGGGTGGCCCGCGAAATCGAACGGATGCGCGTGGCGCTGGATGCCTGGGGACAGGCGCCCGATCCGGGGAACGGCAAGACCGATGTCGCCTCGATCGCCGCCAACTGCCCCCTGCCGTGCTGGGAAGCCGTGTGCGGCGTCATGTTCCTGCGCCCGTGATCCAGTGAGAGTCACCGCCACCCGCGGCGGCGCCCCGGTTCAGCGCCGCGTGCGCCACCGGACCCTCACTCCGCCAACGGCCGCCCTTGGGCGTCGCGGTTGATATTGCCGGTGAGAATCAGAATGCCTTCCACCAGGCCCCAGATACAGCCCGCCAGCCATCCGACGCCGCAAGTGATGATGCCGCCGATCACCGTCACCAGAATCTGAATGACCCCGATGGTGTTGTAGCCGAGGTAGAACCGGTGAACGCCAAAGCACCCCACAAAGATGCCAAGCAGCCCGGCCACCAGTTTGGATTTCAGCGGGCTGGGAGGCGCTCCCGGGTAGCCGCCCGGAGCCGCGCCGGGGTAACCGCCGGGAGCTGCGCCCGGAACCGCGGCCGGCGCGCCATACAGCGCCACGCCGCACTTGATGCACACCGCGGCGGCCGCATCCGCCGGCGCGCCGCAGTTGTAACAGAACTTGTTGCCTACTCCCGCTCCCGCCCCACAGCCGGTGCAGAAAGCGGCCTGGCCGCCCAGTTGGACTCCACAGTTACGACAGAACATAAATAATCAGGGATCTCCCGTCCGCGTCGGTGAATTCGCTTGGATTGAACGCCGGTGCCACAGATATCAAGGTATACAACGATTCCCCGCCGGAAACAACCGGAATCGGCGCCCGCTCATTTCCGGGGCGGGCCGAGCCGTACCTTTGGAAGACTAGCACCCGCCATGGCGCCGGCGATCGGCCCCAGGTTGCGGGCGCCCAGGAACCCAGCCACCACCATCCGCTGGCCCATGGCCGGTCACTTCCCGTGCGGTTCGATGATGAAAACCTTGTCCTTGGGATGGACCAGCTTCAATCGTTCGCGGATCTCCAGTTCCTGTTCGGCGGAATTGCGGCTGAGCCGGTCGATGTGCTCCCGCTTGCGCCCGATCTCCTTGGCAAGGCTGGCATTGCGCGTTTCCAGTTCCCGAATCTGGCTCTGCTTGTCGAGGTACGCCTGGATGCCCCGCGGACCCCGCAGAGTGATTACCGCATAGCCCGCGACCAGCAGGACCGCGATCAGGTATGCCAACCGTGCAAGAGGCGCTTTCATGGAACCAAGGGCCTGGAAGATAATGGTACCATCGCTTGCGGCTTTTCGTTCCGCAAATTGTGCAAATGACCGATAAGATTGTCGTTCTAAGTACCTGCGCCACCGCGGACGAGGCGGAAAGGCTGGCCCGGCTCTTGCTCGAAGAGCACTTGGCGGCTTGCGTCAGCGCGATCCCCGGCGTGCGCAGCTTCTACCATTGGAAGGGGGCCATCGAGAGCGCCGGCGAGTGCCTGCTGCTGATCAAGACCTCGCGCGATCTGTTCGTGGATCTGTGCCAGACATTGCGGAAGGCTCACTCCTACGAGGTTCCCGAAACCCTCGCCATCCCCATTCTCGAGGGCTCCGCGGATTATTTCGACTGGATGGAACAGTACCTTCGGCACGAGCCGGAGGGCAAATAGTGTACGATTCGACACGGCCGCCATCCGCGGACGGTCTCGCCGCGGGCTTGGCGCTGGTTTTCGATATGGATGGGGTTCTGGTGAATTCCAATCCGGTTCATCGCCAAGCCTGGGTGCGTTTCAATCTACGCTATGGCGTGCAAACCAGCGAGGCGATGCTCGAGCGGATGTACGGGAAGCGCAATGACGACATCGTCCGCGATTTCTTCGGTGACCGGCTTACCCCGGAAGAAGTAGCGGCCCGCGGCGCCGCGAAAGAGCAACTGTATCGCGAGCTGATCGGCGGCCGGATCGAGGAGATCCTGGTGCCCGGACTGCGCCGCTTCCTTGATCGGTATGCCCGGGCGCCGCTGGCCGTGGCCACCAACGCGGAGCCGGAAAACGTTCGTTTTGTTATAGATCGCGCCAAGCTGGGAGATTATTTCCGAGTCGTGGTGGATGGCCACCAGGTGGGCCGTCCGAAACCCGACCCGGAGGTCTATCTGCGGGCGGCGGAACTCCTGGGAGTGGCCCCGCCAAACTGCCTGGTCTTCGAAGACTCGCATTCGGGGGTAGCGGCTGCCCAGGCTGCGGGGATGAGGGTAGTCGGTCTCCGTACCACCTATGGTAACTTGCCGGGCGCTAGCATTTGCGTGGATAATTTTAGAGACGGAGAATTAGATACATGGCTGGCAGCCCAAGCCAGGGCGGTCTGAAGAGAAGGTCTGCGCCGGGGTTCTTTCTCACTCTGGGCGCCATTCCTTTGGCCCTGGGCGCCATTCCTTGGTGCGCCTGGGCCAGTCAGTCCGGTTCCCTTCATGCCGCCGCGGGTTCGGCGGCGTTGGCCCTGGAGGGTACGCTGACATCGTCTTTGGCGTTCGGCGCGCTCTTTGCCCTGATCTCGGTGGCGGTGTCGTTCGTATGGAAACGCGAGCGCCGTCTGCGCACTCAGCGTCAACGGCTGCGCAAGAACCACATCCTGTGCGAAGAGATTCTGGGGGCTGCTTCGGCGGCCGATGTGCTTTCCCGCCTGAAGGAAGCTCTGCCTGAAGTCCTGGGCGTGACCCGCGTCAATTTGTACGTTTACAATCGCGCCACCAAGGCCCTGGACAGCCTCGGGGACGATTCCGCGCCGCCGGTTTCCCTGTCCGCTCCTCCCGCCGGACCCCAGACCGGCGCGGTGGCCTGCTTTCATTACCGGACGCTGCTGGCCATCCCCGATCTCAGCCGCAGCCCCTTCCCGCTGTGTGGCGGCGCGGGACCCGCGCCAAAATCGTTGCTCTTCGTCCCCATGCTCACCCAGGGCGAGGTAACCGGCATCCTCGAGCTGGACCAGGACGACCGCGCCCGCACCTTCGACGCCGACGAGCAGACCCTGGCGCAGCACCTGGGTAATCAGGTGGGCGTCGCGCTGCGGCTGCTCGATCAGCGGAGCGTGCAGGAACAGCTCTTCCGCACCGAGAAACTGGCCGCCGTGGGCCGCCTGATCTCCGGCGTCGTCAACGAACTGCAGACCCCCCTCAACTCCATCTCCGAGTTGGCCGAGCGGGTCGTCGAGCGGTCGCGTTTGGGCGCGGTGGAGCGCGATGTAGCCGCTATCGCCTCCGAGGCGCGCAAGGCCGCCGCCATGGTGGCCCGGCTGGTGTCGTTCGCCGCCGCCGAGCAGGGCGAAGCGCGCCCGGTGGCCATCTCCACGCTCCTTGGCAACCTCATCGAATTCCGGGAAGGCGATTGGAAAGCCTCGGGAATCCGCGTCCGCGACCTGACCACCCGCGAACCTCTCTACGTGCAGGGCTTGCAGGGACAGTTGGAGCAGATCTTTCTCAATCTTCTGGTGCATGCCGAGCAATCGCTGGCGTCGGCTCCGCAGAAAGTCATCTCGATCCGCACCAACGTGCTGGGCAAACGGCTGCTGGTGGAGATTTCCTTTTCGGCTCCGCCCGAAGTGCGCAAAGCGGAAGAGACCGCCTCGGTTCTGGGCGTCACCCGCAGCGTCATCGCCGGTCATGGCGGCGAAGTGCGCCTGATCGAGAAGGCCGGCTCGGACCCGCGTTTCGAAGTGGAACTGCCGCTTTCGGCGCGTGACCGGTCCTGCGCTGCTGCGCCTCTGCAGGCCGCCTCGGGAGATTCGTCGCGGCACTGGACGGCCCTGGTGATCGAGAGCGAGGACGCTCCCCAGCGGCAACTTCTGGCCCTGTTGTCCGCGCGCGGGTACCGCGTGGTTCCGGTCTCCAACGCCGACACCGCTTTGGAACTGGCGCACCGCATCCGTTTCGACGCGGCTTTCTGCTCGGTTCACGCACCCGGTCTGAACTGGGTGGAACTTTCCGAGCGGATGCTGTCCCGCGTGGGCGGTTTCGTGCTCTTGTCGGACGGTTTCGACGCCGAGCTGGCCACCGATTTCGAGGGAGGCCCCCGCTTCGTTCTTCCCAAGCCCGTGCAGGAAGCCGAACTGGATCGCGTGTTGCGGACCATCCAAGCCTCGCTGACCGCCAAGGTCATCCCCTTCAAGACCGGTACCGCGTAGGCATCGCACGGCACGAGCGGAGTCCCGTGAATCGGCGACAGAAGCCCGCTGGCACGAGAAGGGAAGTTTCCCAGTACGAACTGTCCGATCTTACGGCCCCTACTGCGCCACTTCCCGCCCCACCGCCAGGTTCACCTGCGCCGCGGCGGACAGGTACGCTCCCACCAGGTTCAGGTAGGCGACATAGGTGGCGCGGTAATCCCGCTGCGAATCGAGGTAGTCCACCAGCGCCGCCTGGCCGTGCTGGTAGCTGTACTCGGTGGTGTCGCGCACGGTCCTGGCCATCTCGAGGTACTTCGCTTTGTACGGCTTCAGCAACTCGACCGTGCTCGCCAGCGTCGCGTAGGCCGAATCCACGTCGGCGTAAACCTGCGCCTCGGCGGCATCCTTGAGCTTTTCGGCGTGCGCGATGTCCAGTTCCGTGCGCAGTTTCTCGCCCTGGTTCTTGTCGAAAATCCGCAGGGGGATCTGCACGCCGAAACCGATGTATCCGCCGTAGGGCGGGTTGTGGGCGGTATCGAAGGTGAACGTGGGATCGGTCGAGCCGTTGGCCACCGCCAGCTTGTGATCGGTCCTGGCCTTTTCGATGGCCTGCACGGCGGCCTTCAGATCGGGCCGCGCATCCAGCGCCTGCGAGCGGAACTCCTCCACCGGGAGGATGCTCTCGTTGAACTCGAACGGCCCGGTCACGTCGAAGCGGTCCACGGGAGTCCGGTCGTTAATCAATTGCAGCAACTGGATTTTGGCGGTTCGCAGGTTAACCTGCGCGGTCTGGAAATCGGATTCGTATTGCACCCGCTGCAACTCCAGGCGGTTCAGATCCACCTGGGCGATATCGCCGGCCTTGAAGCGGTCGCGGCTGATGGCCAGCTCCTTGTCGAAGTACTCCAGGTTGTCCTTCGCTAATGCCAGCACGGCCTTGGCCTGCAAGGTCTGCACGAAGGCGCTGCGCAGACTGAAGACCAGCGTGCGGATGAGGTCCGCCTGTTGCGACACGCCGATGGCGGTGGCTTGCTGGGCGCTCTCCCGCCGCAGTTCGCGCTTGTGTTCGCGCTCGTGCAGATAGCTCAAGGCAATCATCGGAAACGCGCCGGTCAGCGGCTGGTAGGGCTGAAACGAGAATGGCTGCAACTGATCCAGGCTGACCGTTGCGCCCGGATTGGGGCGCAGGTACGCCGTGATCTCGGCGGCCTTTGATTCGTCGATGCCAATCTCGCCCGCCCGCAGATTCGGGTTGGCGGCCGCGAACCTGGCCCGCACCTGCGGCCAGTCGAGCGCCGGAGGCGTCTGCGCCATGGCGAACCGCGCCATCCATACCAGCGCCAAACTCCACCAATAGACTCTTCGCATGGGTAACCTCATACCTGTAACGTATCGCTGTCGCGCGCCACCAGCGCGTAGAGCACTGGCGCAAGGAAAACCGAGAGCAGCAGCCGCGATGCCAGTCCGGCGACGATCACGATGGCGAAGGGCTTCTGCGAATCGCTGCCGATCCCCGTCGACATGGCCGCCGGCAGGAGGCCGAAACAGGCCACCAACGCGGTCATCATGATGGGACGCAGGCGCAGCAGCGACGCCTCGTGCGTCGCGGTCAGGATGTCCTTCCCTTCCAGACGCAGCTTGTTGATAAACGAGTATAAAATGACGCTGGTTTGCACGGCCACTCCCATCAGCGCCACGAATCCCAGCATCGACGACACGCTGAAATTGGTGTGCGTGAGCCGCAGCGCCAGCAACCCTCCCACGGGCTCGGTGACCAGCACGCTCAGGAAAATGATGACCGGAAACTTGAAGTTGCCGTAGAGCGCGAACAGGATCGCCAGGATCAGAATCACCGTCAGGGGCAGGATGATCTTCATCTGCGCCTGCGAGGCGAGATACTCCTTGTACTCGCCGCCCCAGTCGAACTTGTAGCCGATGGGCAGCTTGACGGCGTCCGCCACCTTCGTGCGGGCCTCCGCCACGGCGCTGGCCAGGTCGCGGCCCTCCACGCTGAACTGGATGCCGATATAGCGCGAGTTGGACTCGCGGTAAATGAGCGACGCGCCGCTCTCCACCCGAACGTCGCAGAACTGGCCGAGCGGCAGGTACTGGCCGTCGGGCGTGGCGACGAGCAGATTGCGGATGGCGTTCTCGTCGCTGCGGAACGGCTCCTGCATGCGCACCACCAGGTCGAACTGGCGCTCGCCCTGAATCACCTGCGTGGCGGCCTGCCCGCCCATGGCCGTCCCGATCAGGGTGTTGATGTCGCTCACGTTGAGCCCGTAGCGCGCCAGCTTGGCCCGGTCGGGGGTGACGATCAGGCTGGGCTGGCCGGTTTCGCGCACCACCGTGATTTCGGTGATGCCGCGTGTCCGGGTGAGAATGTCTTTCACCTGCGCGGCTTTCTCGCTCAGCAGGTTGAGATCGGGGCCGAAGATCTTGACCGCCAGCGCGCTCTTGAGCCCGGTTTCGGCTTCATCGACGGCGTCCTCGGCCGGCTGCGTGTAGTTGAAGATGACGCCCGGGAAGGCCGCCAGCTTCTTCTGCACCGCCTCGATCAGCAGGGGCTTGCTGTGGATCTCGCCCTTCCAGGCGGGGTCCTTGTAAGGCTTCAGGCCCACGTAGAACTCGTTGTTGTAGAACCCCGTGGGGTCGGTGCCGTCGTCGGGCCGCCCCAACTCGTTGGCCACGGTGGTGACCTGCGGAAAGCTCATCAGGATCTCGCGGATTTCGGGCGACAACTTGGAAGCCTCGTCGAACGAAATGGTGTACGGCGTGGTCGCCCGCACCCATAGCGCGCCTTCATCCAGGTGGGGCATGAACTCGCCGCCGATGGATGGGATCAACGTCAGGGAGCAACCGAATACCGTGAGGACCGCCGCCACCGTCACCAACCGGTGCCGCAGGCACCAGCCCAGCATCCGGCCATAAACCGCGCGCACCGCCTCGTACAGCCACACCCGGGGTTCGTGCACGTGTTTGCGCAGAAAGTACGCGCACAGAACCGGCAGCACGGTGAGGGTGCACAGCAGCGCGCCCACCAGCGCGAACGACATGGTATCCGCCATCGGCTGGAAGAGCCTGCCGGAAGGGCCGCTCAGCACGTAGATGGGCAGGTAGCCGGCGATGATCACGGCGATGGCGTAAACGATGGGCCGCTCCACGTCGCCCGCCGCCGCGCGGATCACCGCGACCAGTTCGTAGGCCTCGTCCTTGCGCGCGGCCAGTTCGCGGAAGATGTTCTCCACCATCACCACCGATCCGTCCACGATGATGCCGAAATCGATGGCGCCGATGGAGAGCAGGTTGGCCGGAATGTGCCGCCAGTCCAGGCAGATGAAGGAAAACAGCAGGGCGAACGGTATGGTCGCCGCCACGATCAGCGCGGTGCGCACGCTGAACAGAAACAGTCCCAGAATCACCAGCACCAGCAACATGCCGCGCAGCAGGTTGTTCTCGACCGTGGTGGTGGTCTCGGCGATCAGGCCTTGCCGGTCGTAATACGGCACGATCTTGACGTCCGGCGGGAGTACGCGCTCGTTCAGCTCGTCGGTCATCGCCTCCACGCGCTTGAGGACCACTTGCGCCTGCTCGCCCACGCGCATCAGGATGACGCCCTCGACGGCTTCGTTCTGATGCATGTATCCGAACTGGCCGAGGCGCGGCGCGTACCCGATCCTGACTTCCGAGATGTCCTTGACTCGCACCGGGATGCCGTTCTTCTCCTGCACGACGATGTTGCCGATATCCTCCGTGTTGCGCACCAGTCCCAGCCCGCGGATGTAATAGAACTGGCCGCCCTGGGAGTAGAATCCGCCCCCCGCATTGGCGTTGTTGTTGCCCAGTTGCTGGAAGATCTGCGGCACGCTCACGCCATAGGCGAACAGCTTGTTGGGATCGAGCAGCACCTGGTATTGCATGGTGGTGCCGCCGAACCCCGAATCGTCGGCCACGCCCTGTATGGAGCGGTAGTGGCGTTCCAGCACCCAGTCTTCGAGCACCTTGAGATCCTGCGGCGAACGGTCGGGACTCTGCAACACGTAGCGGTAGATCAGGCCGCTGGGGCTGAAGAGCGGCGACAGGCTGGGCGTCAGGCCGGCGGGCATCTGCGCGTTGGCCATGCGCTCGAAGGTCTGCTCCCTGACGAAGTAGGGGTCCGCGCCGTATTCGAAATTCATGGCGATGAACGAGAGGCCGTAGAGCGAAATCGAGCGCAGCGATTCCAGCCGCGGGATGCCGTTCATTTCGATCTCGAGCGGAATGGTGACCAGGCGTTCCACTTCCTCGGAGGCGTGGCCGGGCCATTGCGTGATCAGCTCCACGTGCGGCGGCGAAAGATCCGGGTAGGCGTCGATGGGCAGCTTTTGAAACGAGTATGCGCCCCAGACCATCATGGCCAGCGCCGCGACCACGATGAGAAACGGCTGTTTGAGCGCGAAGGATACGAGTCGGGCGATCATGTGGTTTGCGCCTTACTGGATGCTGGTGGCGAACTGCACGAACAGGCTGCCGTCCCCCAGCACGCGGTCGCTCTTCTCCAGGCCGCTCGAGACGGCCACCATGCCGTCCTGCTGCGTGCCGATGGCCACCGATCGCTGCGCGAACTTGCCCGGTTCCACCTCCACATAGACGATGGGTTCGTTCTTATCGTCGCGCAGCACCGCCGCGACCGGCACGGCCAGCACGGCGGAACGCGTGAAGGTCGAGATCGTCGCCTCCACGAACATGTCCTTCTTCAGCAACCCGTCGATATTGTGCGTGACGATGCGCACCGGGGTGGTGCGCGTGGCCGTGTCCACGAACGCCCCCACGTAACTTACCGTTCCGTTAAAGGTGCGGGAGCTGGCGGGGTTGGTTTCCTCGACGGGATCGCCCGCGCGCACCAGCGGCAGGTCGCGGTCGAAGATATGGCCTTGCACCCAGACGGTGGAGACGTCGCTGAGCATGAAACAGACCGTCGCCCCGGCCTGGATCAGCATTCCGGGCGATACCAGCTTCTGCACCACCACGCCGGCGATGGGCGCGCGGACCGCCAGCTCCGTGCCGATGGCGGCGCCCTGCCGTTCGGCTTCGTCGATCTCGGACCGCGTGATGCCGAAGATCCGCAGCGCCTGGAGGCTGGTCTGGACGTCGGTCATGGCGTCGTTGTAGTCGGCCTCGGCGCTCTCCATGTCCTTGCCGGCCACCGCGCCGTGCGCCAGCAGGTCCTTCATGCGGTCCACGATGCGCTTGGCCAGCACTTCCCGGTTGCGCGCCTTGCGGTAGGCGGAAATGGCGTTGGCCACATCGGGGCTGGAGACGTAGAGCAGCGGATCGCCCGCCTTCACGCTGGCGCCCGTATCCACCAGGATGCGCGTGATGGGGCCGTTCACCTGGGTGATGGCCTGCGTGGTATGGTCGGCGTCCCAATCCACCGTGCCGGTGGTGTGGACGGCCACCTGCCAGGTGCGGCTTTCCACGGGGACCACTTTCAGGTGCGCCAGTTGGTCCCGGGGAACGGTGAACAGCGCGGGCTTGGCCGCCGCGGCATCCCCGGCGGGAGCGCCCTCCACCTTCTTCAGCGTCCCGCAGCCGCATTGCGAAACGCCCAGCGCCACCAACAACGCGCCTGGCAGCCATAACTCCCGGCGCCGAAACCGGTTCTGCATGTACGACAGATGGGCCCGCATGGAACGATTGTCTCTCCTGGTTCCTATTGTTCGGATGGATGCGCCAACAGCGGCGCACTACGCCGCCGAGCCGCGAAACCTACGCACGGAGAGACCGGGCGGGAGGCGCTCTGGAGGAGCGGGTGGGGAGCGCAACCTCGTGGAACGGCTCGATATCGGGAGCGGGTTCCAGGCAAACCGCGCGGAACACGGGCGTCACGGCGATGACCGCCAGAGTGTGCAGGAACGGGATGGGACCCACATGGCACAGCGCGCAGCAGTGGCCCCGGTGCTGCTCGCTTTGGGAAACGAGAGCCGCGGACTGGGCGGCAACTACCAGGCACAGTAACAGCAACAGTGCAGCAAACCCTGCCCTGGTGCGCACATACGGGACCATCTGAGTTCAGTATACCGGAACGGCCCAGCCCGTACTACTACCGGTAAGTTCCTTGCCGCCGGTGGCGCCCCGCCCGCACCCGCGGGTCTGCCTGACACCGTCACTGTGCCACAAGCTACAATCGGACCTGTGAGTTCCGCCTCACCCAACCCCGAAGTTGGACCGGCTGCCGCCGCCGGCGACGGCGAAAAGGCACTGGCCGGGTTCCTGCTGTCGGGGTTTCTGATGGCCCTGCTGGGGGCGATTCTGCCGGCGTGGCGTTGCAACCTGGTGGAGGATCCGTCCGGTTTCGTAGCCATCGGGAACTACTTCCTCAGCCTCGCCGCGGGGATCGTGGCGGCCTCGGTACTGGCGCGCCGGGTGATGGCACGATGGGGCGTCGCCTTCCTGCTGGTGTTCGGATGCGGCATTTCCTGCCTGGCACTCCTGTTCCTGGCCTGGGCCGCGCCTCCGCACTCGGCCTGGTGGCGCGCAGCCGGTCTGCTGGTGCTGGGCACCGGGGCCGGATCGCTCAATATGGCGCTGTTTTACGCCATTTCCAGACGGTACCAGACGGATGCGGCCGGCACCGTGAACCTGGGCGGCGCCTGGTACGGGCTGGGGTGCCTGGCGGCTACCTTGCTGGTGGCCGGAACGTTCTACGCCTACACCGTCACAACCATCCTCGCGTTCATGGCGGTGGTGCCGGGAGTCTTCGGGGTCGTCTACGGGCGGAGGGCGCCCGAGTTTCCTCCCAAAGCGGCGCATCCCACGCTGCGGGAGGCGCTCGAGGACTTTCGCAGTCCCGGCGCGGTGATGTTCGCCCTCCTCTTGTTCTTCCAGTTCGGCAACGAATGGTCGATAGCCGGATGGCTGCCCGTGTTCCTGCTCCGGCGCATCGAGATCAGCCCCGCGGCGGCGCTCCTGATCCTGGCATTGTACTGGTCTTTCCTGATGTCGGGACGCCTGGTGGCGGTGGCCATTCTGCCGCGCGTCCGCCACCGGCGGCTGCTGCTCTGGAGCGTGGCGGCCTCCCTGTTCGGCTGTCTCGTGCTGTTCTTCACCAATAACCAGTTCGGCGCGTCCATGGGCGTGATCTTCCTGGGATGCGGGTATGCCAGCATCTATCCGCTGGTGGCCGAAGCCATCGGGCACCGCTTTCCTTATTACCACCCGGGATTCTTCAACGGCATCTTCTCGTTGGCGCTTCTGGGCGGTCTGCTGGCCCCGGCTACCCTGGGCTACGCGGCGGCCGTGCTGGGGAATGTCCGGGTGGTGATGGCCATCCCCCTGATCGGCACCTGCGTGGTGATGCTGCTGTTGGTGGGGATCTGGCTGGAAGCCAAGGTGACCGGGCGATGAACCGCGCGCGGCGCGGACTGCTGGCGGCGCTCCTCGTTCTGGGCTCGGGCGGGCTGGCGGCCGCCACGCTGGCGCAGCGCGTCGAAGCAGTGCTGGAGGCGACTCCGGCTGCGCGCGGCGCGCTGTGGGGCATCCAAGCCGTGGATCTGGCCAGCGGGAAGACCCTCTACGAGCTGAACCCCAACCGCTTCTTCGTCCCTGCATCCAACGCCAAACTGTTCACCACCGCTCTGGCGCTGACGGCCCTCCCCGCGGAGGCGGTCTTCCATACCCGCGTGCTGGCCGCCGGGCCGCCGGACGCCGGCGGAGTGCTGCAAGGCTCGCTCGGCCTGCTGGGCGGCGGCGACCCCAACCTCTCGGGGCGCGCCGTCCCCTACGACAAAAGCGCCGCGAGCGGCGACCCGCTGGCGGCCATCCGCGACCTCGCCGATCAGGTGGCGGCCAAGGGGGTGAAGCGCGTCGCCGGTGACATCGTGGGCGACGACACCTGGTACGTCTGGCAGCCCTACGCCGAAGGCTGGATGTTGGGCGACCCGGCCGCCGGTTACGGCGCCGCCGTGTCGGCCCTGGCCGTCAACGACAACTCGCAGACGCTGTCCATCCGGCCGGGCGCGGCGGTGGGAGAGCCGGCCGCGCTGCCGCTCATCCCCGCGCTCGAGTATTACCGGGTCGAGAACCGCCTGCGCACTGTGGCGGCGGACGGCCAGCCCAACATCCACGTGGACCGCCTGCCGGGAAGCCGCACGCTGCGCGTCTGGGGCGCCATCCCGCTGCGCGGCCGGGGCGAAGACGTGGCCCTGGGGATCGACGATCCGGCGCTGTACGCCGCCCTCGCCCTGCGGTCCGCGCTCCAGGATCTGGGCATCGCCGTGGACGGGGCGGCCGTGGCGCAGCACCTGTTCCCAGAGGACGTCGCGGACCTGAAGCGCGCCGCCGCGCCGCCCGCGGACGCCACAGGAGTGGAGTTGGCGCGGCGCGACTCGGCGCCGCTGGTCGACTGCCTGCGGGTGGTCGACAAAGTGAGCCAGAACCTGCACGCCGAGATGATGCTGCGGGCGGTCGGCCGCGCGCGGCGCAACGTGGGCAGCCTCGAGGCCGGTCTCGAGGAGATGAGGACGTTTCTGGCGGAAGCCGGCGTTCCCGCCGGAGCCTACGACCTGGTGGACGGTTCCGGAATGGCGCGGCTCAACCTGGCGACTCCGGCGGCCGTGGTGGGCCTGCTGCGGCACATGTACGCGTCGAGCGAGTGGCGCAACTTCCTCTCGCTGTTGCCGGTGGGCGGGGAAGACGGGACGCTGGCGGGACGCTTCACCGGCGCCGCCGTGGCTGGCCGGGTTCACGCCAAGACCGGCGCGCTGGCGCACGTCAGCGCGCTTTCCGGTTACGCCCAGCGGCCCAATAAGACGTGGGTGGCGTTTTCGATTCTGGTCAACAACCACGACGGGCAGCCCGCCGAGATCCACAAGGCCATGGACCGCGTGTGCGCACTTATAATGGAGTAGGAAACTATGCCCATTTACGAATACCGATGCGAAGACTGCGGCACGAAGTTCGAGAAGCTGGTGCGCGCCAGATCCGACGTTTCCGAGTTTGCGTGCCCCTCCTGCGGCGAGAAGCGCCTGCGGCAGGAACTGTCCACGTTCGCCGCGCACTCGGGAGCGCGTAAGTCCGCCGAAGCGCCCATGTGTCCCAACGGCGGGCCCTGCAATCCGGGCATGTGCGGGATGAATTGAGAACCCGCGCGGTTTCCCGGAAAGCTCGGGGGTCGCCGTTGCAGCACCCCGTAATTGCTCTTGCTATTCCCTTTTTCTTCGCCAATAATAGGAATTGTATGGCTCTCACCAAGCGGCAAAAGCAGGTACTCGATTTTATCGCCGGGTTTCAGGACGAGAACGGCTACTGCCCCAGCTTCCAGGAGATCGCCGGCGGGCTGCAACTGGCTTCACTGGCCACCGTGCACAAGCACATATTGGCGCTGGAGGCCAAGAACTATCTGAAGCGCGGCTTCAACCAGAGCCGGTCGTTGGAACTGTCGCCCAAGTACCATCAGGAAACCCGCCGGGCGCGGCCGCAGGCGATGGAGATCCCCCTGTTGGGCAGGATCGCGGCGGGCGCTCCGGTGGAGGCGGTCGAGCAGAAGGAAACGCTGAACTTCGCCGATTTCGCCAGCTCGGGCAGCACCTATGCGCTCGAGGTCCGCGGCAACTCCATGATCGACGATCACATCTGCGATGGCGACCTGATTCTGCTGGAACGTAACGCCGAGCCGCGCGACGGCGACATCGTGGTGGCGCTGGTGGCGGGGAGCGAAGCCACGCTGAAGAGGATCTACCGCGAGGGGGACACAGTCCGCCTGCAACCGGCCAATGCGGCCCTGAAACCGATTTTCGTTCCGGCGCGGGATGTGGAAATCCAGGGCCGGTTGCTCGCGGTACTGCGGAAGTACAAGTAGCCGGGGCGATTACTTGCCCGCGCGAAGCTGCCGCTCGGCGGCCAGCCAATCCTCTTCCGGCGATCCGCCCTGGCCGCCCCGTGCTTCCCAGATAGCATAGGCGAGGTGGGCGATCTGCTCGACAGTGGGCGTGCCCGCGGCGGAGGCGGCGGGATGAGCGGCGGAAGTCTTCCCGCGCCGGGACGCGGTCAAGATGGCCGAGGGTTGCGCTTGCGAGATCACACGTGGCTTCCGCGCGGTGGAAGCAGGCTTGCGGCGGGCCGCGGCAGCGGCGGCGGCGCCAGCGGAGACACCCAGTTCGTTTCCGGAAGTTCGCTTTGTGGGCATATTGCTTAGATCTCTCCAGCGATCTTAGCTTTATTGTAACGGATGTAAGGTTCATGCTTCATAAAAAATTTCTATCATTGGGATGACAAAGGCCCTTTTACGCCCGATTGCCCGCGCGAGGCCGCATCGGGGAACGGCCGGCATAGCGCCGGCTGTTTCGGTCGTGCCCACGCGAGGCCGCATCGGGGCGACAGCCGGCATGGCGCCACTATTTCCGTCGTGCCCGCGCGAGTCCGCATCGGGGTGACGGCGGCATGGCGCCACTGTTTCCGTCAACAGTGTCCGAACGGTGTATATTTGAGTTTAGATTGCGCGGCTTGGCTATCTTCGCGTTGGGGTTCGCGCTGGCGGTTCCGGCGCAACCGGTCCCCGCGGCGCCTAAGGTGATTGCGGTGGACGTGGATGGCGTCGTACACCCCATCACCGTCGAGATTGTCAATGGCGCACTGGCCCTCGCCAGGAAAGAGAACGCGGCGCTCCTGCTGGTGCGCCTGGATACCCCCGGCGGGTTGATGGACGCCATGCGCTCCATCATCCAGGCATTCGACTCTTCGCCCATACCGGTGGTCACCTACGTCGCGCCCAGCGGCGGACGCGCGGCGTCGGCCGGGTTCTTCCTGCTGGAGGCCGGCGACGTGGCGGCCATGGCGCCGCAAACCAACACTGGCGCGGCCCATCCCGTCGCCATGGGCGTCGAGATGGACGCCGTCATGAACAAGAAGGTCGAAAACGACGCGGCGGCCTACTTGCGCAGCATCTGCGCGCGGCGCGGCCGCAACAGCGAAGTGGCCGAGACGGCGGTCCGCGAGAGCAAGTCGTTCACCGAGCGCGAGGCGTTGGATCAGCGGCTGATCGACCTGGTGGCGGGCGAGAGCGAACTGATGGCGGCGCTCGACGGCCGTATGGTGACGCGCTTCGACGGCTCGCGGGTGATGCTGCACACTGCCGGCGCAATCGTGGAACCCTACCAGCGGACCCTGCGGCAGAAGATCGTCTCGGCGGTGGCCGATCCGAATATCGCGCTGTTGCTGCTGGTGATCGGCGGGCTGTGCATCTACCTGGAATTTTCGTCGCCGGGGATGATTGCGCCGGGGGTGATCGGCGCCATTCTGGTGCTGGTGGGCCTGGCGGCCATCTCGGTGCTTCCCATCAACTGGCTGGGCGTGGCGCTGCTGGCGCTGGCCTTCACGCTCTTCGCCCTGGAGGCCAAATTCACCGCCCACGGCGTGCTGGCCGTGGGCGGAACGGTTTCCATGGTGCTGGGGGCGGTGATGCTGATCGACAGCCCGTGGCCCGCGATCCGCATTCACTGGATAACGGCGTTCGGCCTGGCGGTGCCGTTTTCCCTCATCACCCTCTGGCTGCTCTTGCTGGCGATGCGCGCGCGGCGCAACAAAGTGGAGACCGGGAGCGAAGGCATGATCGGCGAAGTGGGGATCGCATCGACGCCGGTCGCGCCGGAAGGCAAGGTTTTTATCCACGGGGAATACTGGGACGCAGTGGCGTCCCAGCCGGTGACGGCCGGCGCCCGCGTGCGGGTCACGGCCATCGAAAAGCTGAAACTCACGGTTGAGCCGGTTACGGACCGGAAGGGAGAGTGACATGAGCGACGCGATGCTGGTTGCCATCGTTATCGTGGCGATTTACCTGCTGAGTTCCATCAAGATCCTGCGCGAGTACGAACGCGGCGTTATTTTCCGGTTGGGCCGATTGCTGCCCGCGCCGAAGGGACCGGGGATCTTCCTGGTCTTCGCGCCCCTCGACCGCATGGTGCGCGTTTCGCTTCGCATCGATACGCTCGAGGTTCCGTCGCAGGACGTGGTGACGCGCGACAACGTCACGGTGAAGGTCAACGCGGTGATTTTCTTTCGCGTCATCGACCCGCGCCTGGCGGTGGTGGAAGTGGCCAACTTCCTGTACGCCACGTCGCAACTGGCGCAGACCACCCTGCGCAGCGTGCTGGGCGAAGTGGAGCTGGACGAGTTGCTGAGCCAGCGCGAGAAGCTGAACTTGCGGCTGCAATCCATCCTCGACCAGCACACCGCGCCATGGGGCGTGAAGGTGACCACCGTGGAAGTGAAGCAGGTGGACCTGGCGGAGCAGATGATCCGCGCCATCGCCAAGCAGGCCGAGGCGGAACGCGAGCGGCGCGCCAAGATCATCCACGCCGAGGGCGAATACTCCGCCTCGGAGAAGCTGGCCATGGCGGCGGCGGTGATCCAGAAGCAGCCGGCCGCCATCCAACTGCGATACTTGCAGACGCTGACGGAAATCGGGGTGGAGAAGAACACCACCATCGTGTTCCCGCTTCCACTGGATATAATTGCTTCTTTGGGCCGCGCGCTGGACCGGGCGGCGGGCGAGCCGGGCAAGGGAAACTCGTAACGCATGCGAAACAAGGAAACCGGCGAGTTCGAGCTGATTGTCGGCAACGGCCAATTGGTGAGCGGCTTCTTCATCGTCATCCTGCTGTTCGCCGTGGGCGTGGCCATGGGATACATTCTCGGGCAGAATTCCGAGAAGGCCGCCAAGACCCAACCGGGGGACGCCGTTCCCTGCGTAGCCACGGACGGGCGCCCGCAGGCGTCCCAACCGTCCGAGCCGGCCCGGCAGCCAGCGCAGCAGCCGGCCCAGGAAGCAGCCGCATCGCAGCCGGCGCCGGCCACCGACGCGCAGCAGCCGGGCGCGGCGGAAGCGCCGCCGCAGCCCACTACGCAGCCGGCCAAGGAACCCGAACCGGCGCCCGCGGTAGCGACCAAGCCCGCCCAGCCGGAGCCGGCCAAACCCGCGCCGCCGTCCAAGAGCGCCGCGGCGTCCACCTCTTCCGAACCCCCCTCCGGGTCTTTCTGGCAGGTGACCGCCAAAGCCAACCGGGAATCCGCCCAGGCCACGCTCAAGATCCTCAAGGAACGGGGTTTCTCCGCCTATCTGGCGCCCGGTCCCAACAACCTGACGCGCGTACTGGTGGGGCCGTACAAGGATACGCCGTCCAAGGCCAAGGCCAAGACGGAACTCGAAGCCATGGGATTCAAGCCCATTAAACTGGACCGTGAGTGACCCTCTGGTGGAGATCGCGCCCGCGCGGTTGCGGCTCCCGGCATGGGCGCGCAAGAGCCACACGCGCTTCGAATCGCTGAACCGGATCAAGCGCGGACTGCGCGAGTTGAACCTGCACACCGTCTGCGAACAGGCGCGCTGCCCCAATATCCACGAGTGTTTCCACCGCTCGGCGGCGGCGTTCCTGATCCTGGGGAACCGCTGCACGCGGGGCTGCGGCTTCTGCTCCGTGCCCCAGGGCCATCCCGAAAACCATGACCTGCGACTGGACCCGGACGAGCCGGCCAACCTGGCGCGCATGGCCGGCGCCATGAACCTGCGCTACGTGGTCATCACCAGCCCGACCCGCGACGACCTGGCGGACGGAGGGTCGCGGCACTTCGCCGAAAGCGTCGAGCGAGTGCGGCGGGCGCTGCCCGAGGCGCGCGTCGAGGTGTTGACGCCGGACTTCCGCGGCGACCTGGACGCCGTGGCCCGCGTGCTGGACGCACGGCCGCACGTCTTCAACCACAATATGGAGACGGTCGAGCGGCTGTACCCGCGCGTCCGGCCGCGGGCGGATTACCGGCAGTCGCTCGCGGTGCTCGAATTCGCCCGCCGGTATGCGCCCCTGACGCTGACGAAATCGGGCTTCATGGTGGGCCTGGGCGAGACCGGGGACGAGGTGCGGCGGCTGCTCGGGGACCTGCGCGCGGCGGGGACCCAGGTGGCCACCATCGGCCAGTACCTGCAGCCCACGCGGCGCAACCTGCCGGTCGAGGCTTACCTCGAACCCCGGCAGTTCGACGCCTGGCGCGACTACGGCCTGTCGCTGGGTTTCCGGATGGTTTTCAGCGGCCCGCTGGTGCGCAGTTCCTACATGGCCGGCGAGACGTTCGAGCAGGCCGTGAGCGCGCCGTGAGCAACTGGGCGCTGGCGCTGCTATCGGCGGCGCTGCTGATCCTGGCGTTTCCCAAGGCCGATCTGGCGTGGCTCGCGCCGGTGGCCCTGACTCCCCTGCTGATAGCGGTCGCGCGCGAACGGCGGCCCTTCCGCCGCTTCCTGCTGGGCTTCGGCGCGGGCGTGGTCTACTGGTTGGGCGCGTGCTATTGGATTCAGCACAACCTGGCGGTCAACGGCGGCGTGAGCCAGGCGGTGGCGTGGGCGCTGCTCCTGTTGTTCGCGCTGGCCAAGGCGCTGCACCTGGCGGCGTTCGCGCTGCTGGCGGGGTGGCCCATGCGGCGCTGGTGGGCGGTCCCCGCGGTGGCGGCTTTGTGGGTGGCGATAGAAGCCACGCACGGGCCGCTGGGATTCGCTTGGCTGGCGCTGGGCAACGCCGGCATCGACATGGGCATTCCCATGCGCCTGGCGCCGTTCACCGGGGTGTACGGCCTCTCGTTTCTGTTCGCCATGATGGGGGCGGCGCTGGCGCTGGCGGTGCTGCGGCGTCCGCGGCGGGAATTGCTCTGGCTGGCGCTGGCGCCGCTCGCCCTGCTGTTGCCGCGCCTGCCGGACGCCCGGCCGGGCGGCGAAACCGCGCTCCTGGTGCAGCCCAATCTCCCGGAAAGCGAAGAGTGGACCGCGCCATCGGTGGACCGCATGCAGCAGCGCCTGGCGGAACTTTCGCTCCGCGGCGTGCTGGCGGACATCGCCCATCCGCCTTCGCTCGTGGTGTGGCCGGAAATGCCCGCGCCGCTTTACTGGGACGAAGACCCCAACTTCCGCAAGTACGCCACCGAGTTGACCCGAGCCACCCACGCCTATCTGTTGACCGGCGTGGTGGCGCACACTCCCCGCGGCGCCCCGCTGAATTCGGCGCTGCTGGTTTCGCCGGCGGGCCGTCCGCTAAGCCGCTATGACAAGGTGAACCTGGTGCCGTTCGGGGAATTCGTGCCGTGGCCCTTCGGCTTCGTCAACAAGATCTCGACCGAGGCGGGAGACTTCGCCGCCGGCTTGCGCGTGGTGGTCGCCCCGGTGGCGGGCCACCGCATCGGGACGTTCATCTGTTACGAATCGGCATTCCCCGGTTTCGTGCGCCAGTTCGCGCGTGGCGGCGCCGAGGCGCTCATCAACGTCTCCAACGACGGCTGGTTCGGCCGCAGCGCGGCGCGGCGGCAGCACCTCGAACTGGCGCGCATGCGCGCGGCCGAGAACCGGCGGTGGCTGCTGCGGGCCACCAACGACGGCATCACGGCCACCATCGATCCCGCCGGCCGGGTGCGCCGGGCGCTGCCGCCGCACGTCGAAGCCACCTCCACCACGGGCTTCGGCTACATCGCCGAAGAGACCGTCTACACGCGTTTCGGCGACTGGTTTCCGCTGCTGTGCGCCGTGATGGCGCTGGCGTGCTTGGTTGCGGAACGGGCGCTGTAGGGGGCGGGTTTGGGTAAATCGCCCAAAATTAAACCTAAGTGATTGATTCTAAAGGGCGCCGGTTGGCAATTTTGGGCGATTTACCCAAAATGGAGCGGAGCCAGGGGTGAAACGGCGGATTTGCCTGCCGCCCGGGGGCCGCGCGTGCGACAGGGCGAGCGCGCGTCCAGGCGATGTATCCGCGTGGCGCCGGCAACCGTGGCAGCCCGTGGATTGGCGGCGGAACGGTTCGCCGGAGGCGGCAGCCACGGGCCGCGCCACGAACGGCTGCGGCGCGTTCAACCCGTCGAGCTCGAGGCCCACCGGCACGGACTTCGGCGCCATCGCGTCCGCCTCGCACCTGGCTGTCCAGCGCCATGCAGACGGCCTGCGACACGCCGCGCTGCAACATGGCCGTCTGCAGCGACTCGCGCTCGGAGTCCTGCACCAGCAGGCCGCTCGAAATCTTGCCAAGCGCCGCGGGTTGCGCCAACGAACCCGCCGGATACCGGAACGTCAGCGCCACGTTGGGGTCCTTGTCGCGGGCTATGAACTTGCCGACTTCCCCGGCGAACTGAAGCGCCTCGCCGTTGGCGAAACTGCGCTCGGCGATCGCCAGCCTCCGGAACGGCGCGGGGTTGGCCCGATTCAAGCGCGCCCCGGCCTCGAAGGCGTCGGCCATTTCCGTATGGCCTTGCGCCAGACCGGCCGAGATCGGGATATCCCACGCCCGCGCCCGCGTCACAAACTGGTTGTCGCCGGCCAGGATCTGCTGCAACTGGTCGTCCGTCCTGGTGAAGTCGCCGGCGTTGTGACTTGCCCTGGCGCCGCTCCGGAAGAAAGCCGGCGTGCCGGGTTGCGGCGGCGGCCCGCCCGCGTAAGAGCACCGAACCTGCCTGACATCATCCACCTCGCGCACCCTGGCGGGGCGCCACGGTTCCTTCGCCGCGCTCGAGACTCCGCCGTTTCAGCTCCCGGTCCAGAGCCTCTTGCGCGACTGCGATATAGGATTCCCGGTTGGCGGAGATCCGGCTCAGCTCCTCGTCGGTCAGAGAGGCGTAGTACGCCCGGAACGCATTCTCCTGAACCGTCATGGGCTTCCGGCCTCCTTGCCGCGGTGGGCGGCCCGGCAATCGGTTTTACCCTGGCAACGCGGATGAGTCACGCCCTCGCCGCGCTGCGCCGAAGTGGGGAAGACTCTCCGAGTCGTTTGTAGCGCTTCCGCCGCCCGTTGTCAACGCGAATTGGCTTGCGAATTGGCTTGCGCCCGGCGCGCCAGCCACATCGATCCCGCGAACGGTGGTGTAATGGTGTTTCGCAACGGCCAGGGCGCCGGGAAGCCGGCCACGGCGGGGGAGTTCGATGCAGGCGCGGCCTACGGTTGGCCGGAGGTTCCTGTGCCGGCGGTGGGGGACATTCTCGATGAAGAGCATTCGTTGGCAGATCCCGATGGCGGCGTTGCTGGCCATCTCGAGCGCAGCCCCGGCAAGCGGAGCCGGGCGTTTCGCGATCGACGGTTCGGGCGCCGTGGGCGATGGCAAGACCATGAACACCGCCGCCATCCAGGCGTTGATCGACAAGGTGTCGAAGGAGGGCGGAGGCACCGTGGTGGTACCCAGCGGGACCTTTCTCACCGGCGCCCTGTTCTTCAAACAGGGTGTGAACCTGTTCATCGAGAAGAATGGCGTGCTGAAGGGGTCCGTGGAGCAGAACGACTATCCGCTGGTGCATACGCGGTGGGAAGGCATCGAGCAGATGTGGACCTCGGCGCTGCTGAACTTCACCGGCATGACCGGCGTGGATGTGGGCGGCCCGGGCACCGTGGACGGATCCGGCGACCAGTGGCTGCAGGCGGGCGCGCGTGCACGCGCAGCGCGAGGCGCGCAGGGTCCGCCGCCAACGCCGCCCGCCGAGGGACGCGGCGCCATGCCGCCGGGACCGCGCATGGGACGGCCGCGCCTGATCTGCTTCCAGAACTGCAAGCGCGTGCGGATTTCCGGCTTGCGGCTGAAAGAGCAGGCCATCTGGTGCCTGCACCTGCTCTACTCGGAGAACGTCACGGTGGACAGCGTGGACATCCGCGCCGACCACAACATTCCCAGCTCGGACGGCATCGACATCGACTCGTGCCGGAAGGTGCGCGTGCGCAACGTGGATATCGACGTGGACGACGACTGCATCTCCATCAAGAGCGGCAAGGACGAGGAGGGCCGGCGCATCAACCGGCCGTCGGAGGACATCGTCATCGAGAACAGCCGCTTCCACTATGGGCACGGCGGGGTGGCCATGGGCAGCGAGACATCCGGCGGCATTCGCAACGTGATCACCCGGAACTGCGTCTCCGACTCCGACAACTGGGCGCCCATCCGGTTCAAGACGCAGCCCAGCCGCGGCGCCGTTGTCGAGAACATCGTTTACAAGAACATGGTGCTCAAGGACACCCGCCAGGCCTTCGAGTTCAACCTGGAGTGGCGCATGGTGCGGCCCGCGCCGCCCGCCAAGGTGCTGCCCATCGTGCGCAACGTGACCATCCAGAACGTCAAGGGGACGGTGAAATCGGTGGGCATGATGCACGGCTTGACCGGCAGCCCGATCCTGAACGTGAAGTTCGTGAAGTGCGACATCGCGGCCGACCGGGGCTTCCGGATCGAGAACGCGCGCAACATCGATCTGTCGGGTTTGAAGCTCACCGTCAAGAACGGCGACCCGATCACCAAGAAGAACGTCGAGTAGGGGCGGTTGGTAGTGCCTGAAAGGTGCGTCGAACGCTGATCGCAACACCGTCAGGCGCGGGCGCGGTTTCGCTTGCCCGCCGATTTGAAAGAAAATTTGAAGCTGTATATTTTGAGTTCAACGTCTGGAACTGCGCGCGCTGCCGACATTGCGCGCGTCGAGAAACCGCCGGCCACAAGGATGCCTCGGATAGGTTTGCCGCTGATTCCAGTGATGTCCCCCGTATAGGACAGCACCTGCGCTATGGCATCCCGGTCGGCCTCGCCAGCCTTCAGTTCGATTACGACTGTGGCGCCCTGCGTATCTTCGGCGGTTATGTCGATTCTGCCGGAGGCAACGCTACGCTCTGTGCCGGCGTCAACAATTTTGAGGCCAGCCTCAAGTTGCTCAATGTTCGAGCGGAGTGCACGTTGCAGATCGCGCTCGAGGCTGAACGTGGTTTCGAGGGCCTCCGCAACGCCCAGCGTTTCGTCGGCGTACCTTCCCCTTGTGTAGTTGGTCCGAATGCCGGCGATGCTCATCACCGGCAGCCCGGTTTTGGCAGATATCTCATGCGAATTGCGGCCCTCACGGATCATTTTGATGACCGCACCTCTCTTTTCGTCAGTTATGCTCATGGGGGCCTCACAACGGCGGAGCATCCGGCGGATTCTCCACTCCGATTAGCGTATCAGAGTTTACGCGAGCAACTCCGCCACATCCCAAACATGAAGGGACGGCGACCCGGTCACCAAGGAGAACGTCGAGTAGGACCCCGTTCCGAAACGGCCGTGCCAACCGCGCCCGTCAGAAGTCGTGGAAACAAACTAGTCACGCAAGGGCGCAAAGCCGCAAAGAAGAACTCATTTGTCTTCTTTGCGGCTTCGCGCCTTTGCGAGAGATTGTGGTTGCGGGCTCGAATTGTTCACGGCTTCTCAGGTAGCGGCGGGCGGCCCTGCCCGCGCGCCGCCGCGTATTATGATGGCGGAATGAAATACGCCATCCTGATGCTGGCTGCCGCCGCCCTGCGGGCGCAGAGCCTCCAATTCGATTTCGTTTCCGACAAGCCCGCGCCCGGATTTCAAAAGGTCCCGCCCGGCGCCCTGTACTCGGACGAGACTGGCTACGGCTTCGAAAACGCCGCCACCGAGCCGCCGTACTATTTCTCGGTTCGCGTGCCGGCGGAGGGCAACTACAAAGTTACGGTGACGCTGGGAGACCCGGCGGCCGATTCGGTGACCACCATCAAGGCCGAGCTGCGCCGCCTGATGCTCGAGCGCGTGCGCGTTCCCGCGGGCAAGATCGAGACGCGGCCGTTCATCGTCAACGTGCGCACGCCGAAGATCGCGGGCGATGGCGAGGTGCGGCTGAAGGACCGCGAGAAGACTTCCGAGGTCCGGGCCTGGGACGACCGCATCACGCTCGAGTTCACCGACACGCACCCGGCGGTGCGCACCGTGACGGTGGAGAAGGCCGGCGACATGCCCACCATTTACGTCGCCGGCGATTCGACTTCCACCGACCAATCGGGCGAGCCGTTCAACAGTTGGGGGCAGATGCTGCCGCGCTTCTTCAAACCCGAGGTGGCGGTCGCCAATCACGGCGAATCGGGCGAGTCACTGCGCGGGTTTCTGGGCGAGCGGCGGTGGGCCAAAGTGCTGAGCGTGATCAAGCCCGGCGATTACGTCCTGATCCAGATGGGCCACAACGACCAAAAGGAGAAGGGCGAGGGCGTGGGCGCCTTCACCACTTACAAGACAGACCTCAAGCGTTTCGTCGCCGACGCGCGCGAACACGGCGCCACGCCGGTGCTGGTCACCTCCATGAACCGTCTGAATTTCGGCGACGACGGCAAGATCGTCAACACCCTGGGCGATTACCCCGAGGCCGTGCGGCAGGCCGCCAAGGAAACCGGCGCGGCGTTGATCGACCTCAACGCCATGAGCAAAGTCTTCTACGAGGCCCTGGGCCAGGCGGACGCGCACCTGGCGTTCGCCGGGAACGACAAAACCCACCACGACAACTACGGCAGCTACGAGCTGGCCAAGTGCATCGTGGAAGGCATCCGGCAGGCCAAACTGCCGGTGGCGAAATTCCTGGTGGATATGCCGCCCTTCGACCCCGCGCATCCCGACCCGGCCGCCAAGTTCGATATTCCCGCCGAGCCGCCGCGGGGCGCGCAGCGGCCGTACGGCCAGTAGGGGCAGCCGCGACCCTTGCCCTCCGGTTCCTCCGCTCGGCGATGCCCGGTTTGCGTCCGGCGTTCCACACGTGTCGGGGCTGACACGCCCGCGCGAAGTCGCCGCCGCATTGTTCTCATCGATTTAGCTTGTGGCCCCCGTTCTGCACCTTCTTCCAGCGCGGGAGGACGGCACCATGATCCGGGCGGAAGATGGGACGATGAAGAGGCTGGCGTCGCTGACGGGAGCCATGTTCCTGGCGGCGTCGGAAGCACTGGCCGCGGAGAACCAATCCAGGCCCGCGCGGAGGATCGTGATCAGCCTCGCCGACCGCAAGTTGGCGGTGGTGGAAGCGGGCCGCGTGGTCGAGGTCTTCGCCACCGCGGTGGGCGCGCCGGAATCGCCGAGCCCCACCGGCTCTTACGAGATCGTCAACCGGCTGGCGGAACCGACCTGGTACGGGCACGGCAAGGTGGTTCCTCCGGGAAAGTCGAATCCCATCGGAACGCGGTGGATGGGGTTGAGCGTGAAGGGTTACGGGATACACGGCACCAACGCCCCGTCCTCCATCGGACACAACGCGTCCCACGGCTGCATCCGGCTGCGCAACAGCGACGTCGAGAAGCTGTTCGAGATGGTCGCGGTGGGCGACGCGGTCGAGCTTTACGCCAACCGCACGGCCGAACTGGACGAGATCTTTGGAGCGGCCGCCGTGGCCGCGATCAGTCGCTAATCGGGAGACACTCGTGGAAAGCGTCCTGGGTTGCATTGCGATGGCGGCGATTACCTTCCCGGTTTGCTTCCTGCTGGCGCGGAGCTGCCTGCGCGGGCTGATCCGCCTGATGGGCGGGAAGTAGGGCGCGGAACACGGTGGTAATGGCCTGCGGCCCCTGGTACAATCTGGTCAAACAGAGGAGGCGCGGGGCCAGGCACAGTCCCCCACAGCGATGTTCGACCAAGTCGATGCGTATCATCGGCCTCGCAGCATCCGCGAAGCGGTTCGTCTGCTTCATGCCGGAGGCAGCCGGGCGCGAATCGTAGCCGGCGGGACGGACGTTATCGTTCAGTCCGATCCTTCCGTCCGTTCCCTGGTGGACATCACGCAGTTGGGGCTGAGCTACATCCGCAAGGCGGGAAGTACCTGGGCCATCGGGGCCACCACCACCATGGCGGAGCTGGAAGATTCGGCGCCCATCCGCGGGCTGGCCGGGGGCATCCTGGCCAGGGGGGCGGCGGCCTGCGGTTCGGTGCAACTGCGCAACATGGCGACCCTGGGCGGGAATCTCGTCAACGCATCGCCGGCGGCGGATACGGCCGTGCCCCTGCTGGCACTCGATGCGAGCGTCGTCCTCGAGGGCGCAACCGGGCGGCGGACCCTGCCGCTCGCGGAGTTCTTCTCCGCGCCGGGCAGGACCGTGCTGGGCAAGGAACTGCTGGTGGAGATTCTGGTGCCGGCGCCGCCGCGCGGCGGGCGCTGGGGCTGGTCGTTCCTGAAACTGGGGCGGACCCGGAGCGACATCTCGCTGGTCAGCGTGGCGGCCGGACTGCAACTGGACGCGCGCGGCACGTGCAAACGGGCGCGGATCGCTCTCGGCGCGGTGGCGCCGGTTCCGCTGCGCGCCGCGGGCGCGGAAGCCATCCTGGCGGGTCAGAAGCCGGCACTCGCGCGAATCGCGCAGGCCTGCGAGCGGGTGGCGCGCGATGCGGTCCCCATCTCCGACGTGCGGGCGCCGGCGGAATATCGCCGGGAAATGGCCCGGGTTCTCGCCGCACGCGCCCTCCGCGAGTGCGCGCAACAGGCGGGGGTGAGGCTATGAAGAAGCTGACGATCCGCCTCACGGTGAACGCGGAATCCAAGGAATGGTCCATCGCCCCGGGCGATCTGCTGCTGGACGTCCTGCGCCGCGAGGGCTACTTCGGCGTGAAGCGCGGCTGCGAAAAGGGCGAGTGCGGCGCTTGCACCGTGCTGGTGGACGGCAAGCCCATCGACTCGTGCCTCATGTTCGCGGCGCAGGCCGACGGACGCGAGGTGCTGACCATCGAAGGGCTGGCGCACGGCGGCGCGCTCGATCCGCTACAGGAGGCGTTCCTCGATCACGGAGCGGTGCAGTGCGGATACTGCACGCCCGGCATGATTCTGAACGCCAAGGCGCTGCTCGAGAAGAATCCCAATCCGAGCGAGCGGGAGGTTCGCGAGACGCTGACCGGCAACTTCTGCCGGTGCACCGGCTACGTGAAGCCGGTCGAGGCCGTGCTGGCGGCCGCCAAAGCCTATCGGAGAGCGCGATGAGCACCCACGTGGTCGGCCAGAACCTCCGCAAGGTGGATGGCGTCAAGCTGGTGACCGGCGGCGCGGCCTTCACCGACGATATCCACCTTCCCGGCCTGCTCTACGGCAAGATTCTGCCCAGCCCGCACGCCCACGCGCGCATCGTGCGCATCGATGCCAGCCGGGCGAGGGCGCTGGCGGGAGTACACGCGGTCCTCACGTATAAGGACGTGCCGCGCGTTCCGCACACCACCGCGGGCCAGGCGTGGCCGGAGCCATCGCCCTACGATACCTACCTGCTGGACAGCAAGGTGCGCTTCGTGGGCGACCGCGTGGCCGCCGTGGCCGCCGAGACGCGCGCCATCGCCGAGAAGGCGCTCGGCCTGATCGAAGTGGAGTACGACGTACTGCCGGCGGTGCTCGACATGGAACAGGCCATGGCCGCGGGAGCGCCGGTGATCCACGACGAGCCGGATTCCACCGGGATCCACGACCGGCAGCGCAACATCGCCGGCTACATCCTGCGCGAGATCGGCAACGTGGAGGAAGGCTTCCGCGCCTGCGACCTGGTGATCGAGCGGGAATTCCGCACCGGGCGCCAGCAGCATTGCCCGCTCGAGCCGCACATCTCCATCGCGTGGCTGGATGCGGACGCGCGCCTGGCGATCCGCACCAGCACGCAGGTGCCCTATCACGCGCGGCGGCAGTGCGCCATGATCCTGCAGATTCCGGTGAGCCGCATCCACGTCGTCAAGCCGCGCATCGGCGGCGGCTTCGGCGGCAAGCAGGAGATGCTGCTGGAGGACATCGCGGGCGCGCTCGCCCTGGCCACCGGGCGGCCGGTGAAGATCGAATACACGCGCGAGGAAGAATTTTACATGGCGCGCACGCGGCACCCGCAGATCCTGCGCATGAAGATGGGGGCGAAGCGGGACGGCACCATCGTCGCCAGCCAGTTGACCGTGCTGGCCACCACCGGCGCCTACGGCAGCCACTCCACCACCGTCCAGGGCAACACGGGGAGCAAGGTGCTGCCGATGTACCGCGCCGGGCACATGCGCTTCGAGTGCCACGTGGTTTACACCAACACGCCGGTAGCGGGCGCCTTCCGCGGGTACGGCTGCCCGCAGGGATTCTTCGCGCAGGAGAGCGTGGTGGACGAGCTGGCGCACGAGCTGAAGATGGACCCCCTCGAGTTCCGCCGCCGGAACGCCATCCGGCTGGGCGATATCGACCGGCTCTCGGCGCAGCTCGGCGAGGGCCGCGAGGGTCTGCCGCGCGTGATCCGCAGTTGCGGCCTGTACCAGTGCCTGGACCGCGGGGCGGCGGCCATCGGCTGGGCGGGCAAGCGCCAGGCGCGCCCGCGGCGGGGGCGCCTGAAGCGCGGCGTGGGCGTCGCGTGTACCATGCAGGGCTCCGGAATCGCGGGCATCGATTGGGCCTCGGCGTTTCTGAAAATGAACGAGGATGGATCGTTCTACCTGCAAGCCGGCGCGTCCGACGTGGGCGGGGGCGCCGACACGGTGCTTGCGCAGATCGCCGCCGAAACCCTCGGCGTGACCCTGGACAAGATCGTGATCACCTCCGGCGACACCGACATCACGCCGTTCGACGTGGGCGCCTACGCTTCCAGCACCACCATCATTTCGGGCGGCGCGGTGCGCAAGGCGGCGGAGAAGGTGCGCGCACAGGTGCTGGAGGTGGCCGCGCGCATGCTCGACGCGGCGCCGGAGAGCCTCACCGGTTGCGCGAACGCGGTCTCCGCCCCCGGCGGGAAATCCGTGACCATGACGGACATCGCCATGCAGGCCATGTACAAGGACAAGCTGCAGATCATGGACGGCGCTTCGCACTACAATACCGACAGCCCGCCGCCCTTCTCGGTGACCTTCGCCGAAGTGGAAGTGGACACCGAAACCGGCCAGGTGCGCGTGGTACACCTGGTATCGGCGGTGGACCCGGGAACCGCCATCAACCCCATGCAGGCGGAAGGACAGGTGGAGGGCGCGGTGGCCCAGGGCCTCGGGTACGCGCTCACCGAGGAGTTGCTGCTGGACGAATTGGGCCGCCCGCGCAACGCCAGCTTCCTGGATTACAAGATGTTCACGGCGAAAGATATGCCGAAGGTGACGACGATCCTCGCCGAGACCGACGAGCCGCTGGGGCCCTACGGGGCGAAATCGATTTCCGAGGTGCCCATCAACGGCCCCGCGCCGGCCATCGCCAATGCGATTTACCACGCCGTGGGGATTCGGATTCGCAAGCTGCCGATCCGCCCGGAGGATGTGCTGCGGGCGCTGCGTGGGGCAGGTTGTTAACCTGCGGCCGATTGTCAATCGGCCTGCCGGCTTTCGCACAAATCCCGGCAGGCGGGTTGACAACCCGCCGCAGGCTGCCAGCCTGCCCCACATAAGCACGGAGGACCACAATGACACCCACACTCGATCCAGCTCGCCTGGCCACCCTGGCCGAATCCTACGAAGCCGATATGGTGCAGTTTCTGCGCGACCTGATCGCCATTCCGGCCGAGAGCTGCCAGGAAGGACCGGTGATCCAGCGCATCCGCCAGGAGATGGAAAAGACCGGGTTCGACGAGATCCTCATCGACCCCATGGGCAACATCCTCGGGCGCATCGGAAGCGGCGAGCGCGTCATCATGATGGACTCCCACACCGACACGGTGGGCGTCGGCGATCCCCATGAATGGGCCTGGGACCCGTACAAGGGCAAGGTGGAAGACGGTTACGTTTACGGACGCGGCGCCTGCGACCAGCGCGCCGGCATGGCCAGCATGGTGTACGCGGGCAAGATCGTCAAGGAACTCGGCCTGCTGGGCGGCTACACGCTCTGGATGGCCGGCTCGGTGCAGGAAGAGGATTGCGACGGCCTGCCGTGGCTCTACATCCTCAAGGAAGATGGCATCCGCCCGGACTGCGTGGTGATCACCGAGCCGACCGGGTTGCGGGTTTATCGCGGGCACCGCGGGCGCATGGAGATCGAGGTTCACCTGCGCGGCCGCTCGTGCCACGCCAGCGCGCCCGAGCGCGGCGACAACCCCATTTACAAAATGACCCGCCTGGTGCAGGATGTGGAGAAGCTGAACACGCGCCTGCGCCAGGATCCGTTCCTGGGCAAAGGCACCATCGCGGTCACTCAGATTCGCTCGCTGTCGCCTTCGCTGTGCGCCGTGCCGGGCGCGTGCTCCATCCACCTGGACCGGCGGTTGACGGCCGGCGAGACCAAGGAGACCGCGCTCGCCGAGGTGGCCGCGCTGGTGGGCGCGGAAGACGCCGAAATCGAGATCCTCACCTACGATACGCCCAGTTACACCGGGCTGCGGTACCCCATGGAGAAGTACTATCCCACGTGGGTGCTCGACGAGCCGCACCCGCTGGCGCGCGCGGCCGTGGCGGCTTATCGATCGCTGTGGCACAAGACGCCGGAGTTGGGCCGGTGGACCTTCAGCACCAACGGAGTCGCCACCATGGGGCTGATGGGCGTGCCCACCATCGGGTTCGGACCGGGGGAAGAAGACGTGGCCCACAGCGCGGGCGAGCGCGTGCCCATCCGCCACCTGGTGGAGGCGGCGCAATTCTACGCGGCGTTTCCGCTGGCCTACGTGGCCACCGTGAAGGAAGACGTATGGCAGAGCTGGTTCCCATCCCTCTAGGACTGCTTCTGACGCGGGCCTTCCAGGAATACCGCCAGGAAGACAAGATCTTCGACCTGCCCGCCGCCAAGTTTTTCCGCGGCATTCCGGGGCTGGATTTTTCGGTTTCGTTCCACGGGCATCGCGCCTCGACGCCCCTGGGACCGGCCGCCGGCCCGCACGGCCAACTGGCGCAGAACATCGCGCTGGCGTGGCTGGCAGGGGCGCGCATCATCGAGCTGAAGACCGTGCAGATTCTGGACGAGCTGAAGATCCCGCGGCCTTGCATCGACGTGGCCAACGTCGGCTACAACGTGGAATGGTCGCAGGAGCTGAAGCTCGAACAGTCGCTCGGCGAGTACGTGAAGGCCGCCATGCTGATCGAGATCCTGAAAGCCGCCAGGCTGCCCGGCGAGGATTTCGCGTACGGGGACACGGTCTTCGACATGAGCGTGGGCTACAGTCTGGACGGCATCCGCTCCCCGCGCGTGCGGCACTGGATCGCGTCCATGAAGGACGCCCGCGCCACCATCGACAAGCTGCGCGCCGGGCTCACCGGCCCGTTCGCGCGCTACCGCGATCTCGAATTTCCCGGCTGCGTCAGCGACACCATCAGCCTGTCCACCTTCCACGGCTGCCCGGCGGACCAGATCGAAGACATCGTCACGTTCCTGCTGGTGGAGATGGGTTGCCACGTCTGCATCAAGCTGAATCCCACGCTGCTCGGGCAGGCGGAGGTCGAGCGCCTGCTGCACGGCGTGCTGGGTTACCGCGAAATCGAGATTCGGCCCGAAGCGTTCGACGGCGACCTGCGCTTCGAGGAAGCTCTCGACCTGATCCCGCGGCTGCGCGCCGTGGCCCGGTCTCATGGCAGGAGCCTGTCGGTGAAGATCTGCAACACCCTGGTGGTCCGCAATCACAAGGATTCTTTCGCGGACGAAGCCATGTACCTGTCCGGCGCGCCGCTCCACGTGCTGGCGGTGAACCTAGTCCGCAAACTGCGCGCCAGCCTGCGGGCGGAGGTTCCGATCTCGTTCTCGGGCGGCCTGGACGCGCGCAATATGGCCTCCACGCTGGCGTTGAACCTGGTTCCGGTGACCACCTGCACGGACCTGCTGCGGCCCGGCGGCTACGGCCGGCTGCCGCGCTACCTCGAGAACCTGGGCGCGCGGATGCGCGAAATCGGCGTTTCGAACGTCGCCGGTTACGTGGCCCATTTCGCCGGCCAGCACGACAAGATCGTCGACGACGCCACCGCCGATCCGCGCTACCGCTGGGAGCGGAACCGCGGCGTGCCACGCAAGATCGGCTCCAAGCTGTGGCTCTACGACTGCATCAACTGCGACAAGTGCGTGCCGGTGTGCCCCAACGACGCCAATTTCGTCTACGAAGCGCCGGTCGAAACCATCGAGTACGACGACTTCATACTGTCTTCCGACAGCGTGCTCCCGGTCCCCGGCGGCCTGCTCAAGCTGGTGACGGCCCACCAGCTCGCCAATTACGCGGATGCCTGCAACGATTGCGGCAACTGCGACGTCTTCTGCCCCGAGGACGGCGGCCCGCAGAACCAGAAGCCGCGTTTCTTCGGTAGCCTGGAATCGTACCGCAAGCACGCCGGCGCGAACGGGTTCTTCGTGGACTGGGCCGGACGCACCATCCACGGGGCCATCGGCGGCGAGAGTTTCACGCTTACGCTCGACCGCGCGGCCGATCGCGGATGGTTCGAGAGCGCCGTGGCGCGCGTGGAGATTCGTTTGAGCGACCATCGCGCGCTGGGTTGGACTCCGAAACCCGGCGCACCCGCGACGGTCACGCTGGACATGCTTCCCTACCTCAAGCTCAAGCTGCTGTTCGAATCCGTCGGCGACCCGCGCCACGTGAATTTCGCAAATGTGGCCTCAGTTCCGGAGGCCGCGATTGACTGAACGCTGGTGCCCAGCACACTGCAGTTATATACTTGACGCAACGACCCTAGAGCGACTGCGTGTTCTTGAAAGGTGGTGTGATGGCAGAAGCAGACGAAGCGAACCGATACCACATCCCGAAGGAAGCCACTCAACCTATCGAGGACCGAATACGTCGGGCGACGGAACGGGAACTCAGACAATGGGCGTACGATCCAAACTGCATCGAAATGGAGCTTTGCGTCAAGGAACTTGCAGAACGCCAAGCTACAAGGGAAATCCGTGGTGTCCTCCGCGAGCCTGTTAGGTCCTCCCAGACCGACCGGCTGTCCCAGCGGCCGCAACGATTGGGGGACATTCCATTCGATCCCCGCACGGAGGTTTCGGCGGACGCCATACACATTGCCAGCCGGATTGTGAAGCATCTGTGGATCATTTTCGTGCTGTTGCCAGTCGTCGCCGTCGTGCTTCTGGTTATCGCCGGGGCTATCAAGTAGGAGTGTACGGACTAGCGCAATGCTGGTTGTGTCAAGTATGTGCATGCCGAACACAGAACCGCGACCGTTAGGGAGCGGCCCGGACGTGGCGCCTCGGTCTCGTCGTTCGGGCCGTTTGCTTGGAGACTGTGAAGATGGTCGGCGATCGATAAGTCCAAAAAGAAAACCTTGGGCCGCTGATGAACACAGATGAACGCAGATAAGCCAACCCTCTTCAATCCGCGTTCATCTGTGTTCATCAGCGGCCAATTGTGTTCTTCGCAACCCGCGACCCTGCCCGATCATGAGGCGGTTGTTTCACAGATCCTTACGCTCGCGGTTCTGTGCAAGCAAGTGTTTTTGTCGAGGTCATATTCAGGATGACCGCTAACAAAGCCCTATTCAAAGGCCGCGACTGGATCACCACCGAAGAGTGGACCGGCAGCGAGCTGGACGTCATACTGGACGTTTCCGCCGACTTGAAACGCAAGTTCAAGGGCCGCGTCCCGCACCGCTACCTGCCGGACCAGACCATCTTCCTGATGTTCTTCGACAAGAGCACGCGCACCCGAAACTCGTTCGAAGCCGGTATGACCCAGCTCGGCGGCCACGCCCACTTTCTCACCGCCGACGCCATGCAGGTTTCGCACGGCGAAAGCGCCAAGGACACCGGCATCATCCTTTCGAGTTACGGCCACGCCATCGCCATCCGCCACGACCTCATCCCGGGCGAAGGCAACGCCTACATGCGCGAAGTGGCCAAGTGGGCGGCCGTTCCGGTGATCAACATGCAGTGCGATATCGACCATCCCTGCCAGACGCTCGCCGACCTCATGACCATCCGCGAACTGCGGGGGCGCAACCTGCGCGGGCTGAAGCTGGCCGTCTCGTGGGCCTACGCGCCCAGTTACGCCAAGCCGCTCTCGGTGCCGCAGGGCCTCATCATGCTGATGCCACGCTTCGGCATGGACGTGGTGCTGGCGCATCCGCCGGAGTACCACCTCATGCCCGAGACCATGCGGGCCGCGCAGGAGAACGCCGCGCGCGGCGGCGGCACCTTCCGCGTGGTGGACGACATGGACGAAGCCTTCCGCGGCGCCGACGTGGTGATTCCCAAGAGCTGGGGCTGCCTGGACACCATGGGCACGCAGCCCGAGGAATCCCTCCGAATCGCCAGGCAGTACACCGGCTGGATCTGCGACGCGCGGAGAATGTCGCTGGCCGCGCCCGACGCTCTCTACATGCACCCGCTTCCGGCCGACCGCGGCAACGAAGTGACCGACGAGGTGATCGACGGCCCGCGCTCGGTGGTCTACGCGGAAGCGGAAAACCGCCTGCACACCGCCAAGGCCATCATGGCGCTGACCATGGCGGACGGCGAAATCGAATACGAGGCCTAGCCGTGCCGGAAACGCTGGTCATCGCTCTCGGAGGCAATTCCATCACGCGGCCCGGCGAGCCGGGGACCATTCCACAGCAGTTCGCCCACACGGCGGAAACGCTGGATCGCCTGGAGCCGCTGCTGTGCGGCGATTTCGGCGTTGTCATCACCCACGGCAACGGCCCGCAGATCGGCAACATTCTGATTCGCAGCGAGGAAGGCGAGCGGAAGGTGCCGCGCCTGCCGCTGGACACCTGCGTCTCCGATTCGCAGGGCGGCATGGGCTACATGATCCAGCGGCTGGCCCGCGAGATGTTCCGGCGCGAAGGCATTCGCCGCGGCGTGGTCACCCTGATCACCATGGTGGAGGTGGACCGCAACGACGCGGACTTCGCGCACCCCAGCAAGCCGGTGGGCGAGTTCTACGGCCCCGAGCAGGCCGCGCGCATTCGGGCGGACAAGCCGCAGTGGCTCGTGCGCGAGATCCTGCCGGGCAAATTCCGCCGCGTGGTGCCCTCGCCGCGTCCCGTGAAGATCCTCGAAGAAGAGGCCATCCGGCGCCTGGTGGACGCGGGCATCGTGGTAATCGCCTGCGGCGGAGGCGGAATCGCGGTCGAGTGGGAAGACGGCCGCCTGGTGGGCGTCGAGGGCGTCATCGACAAGGACTTCGCCAGCAGCCTGCTGGCCTCCGGCATCGGGGCGCACAGGCTCATCATCGTGACATCGGTGGATCGCGCGGCCGTGCGCTTCGGCCAGCCCGGCCAGCAATGGCTCGATACCATCTCGACCGCCGAGGCGCGCGCGCTGCTGGCGGCGGGCGAATTTCCGGCCGGTTCCATGGGGCCCAAGATCGAAGCCGGCGTCACCTTCGTGGAGCGCGGCGGCCGGGAATGCATCATCACCTCGGCCGGACAGGTGGCGCGGGCGGTGGAAGGAAGCGCGGGGACGCACATCGTCGGGGGAAGGTTATGATCATTCGCAACGCGCGCGTGCTGACGTTCGATTCCGGCAACCGGGTGCTGGATTCGGCGAGCGTCGAGGTGCTGGCGGATGGCGCCATCGGCGCGGTGGGGCGCATTCGCCGGCGCGCGGAGGATGAGGCCGACGCCCGCGGCCGCCTCCTGATGCCGGCGCTCATCAACGCCCACTCGCACCTCTACGGCACGCTGGCGCGCGGCATAACGCTTGCCGGCCCGGCACCCAAGAACTTCGCCGAAATTCTCGCTGGTTTGTGGTGGCGCATCGACCGCGCGCTGGATGCGCGGGATGTCTACTACAGCGCGCTGGTGGGCCTGGTCGATTCCGCCAAGTGCGGCGTGGGAACGGTGATCGACCATCACTCCAGCCCCAACGCCTGCCCCGGCAGCCTGGACCACATCGAGCGCGCCTTCCGCGAAGTGGGCCTGCGCGGCGCGCTGTGCTACGAGACCACGGACCGCAACGGCCCGCGGCAGGCGCGCGAAGGATTCGACGAGAACGTCCGCTTCATCGAGCGGGCGCGCGCCTTCGGCGATGGCATGCTCGGCGCGAGCTTCGGCTTGCACGCGTCCTTCACGCTTTCGGACCGCACCCTGCGCCGCGCCGTGGAGGCGAACCAGTCGCTGCGGGCGGGCTTCCATATCCACGTGGCCGAAGACCGCATCGACGCGGGCGCCGTGCGGCGTTTGCGCCAAGCCGGCGCGCTCGACGCGAAAACCGTCGCCGCGCATTGCCTGCACGTCACCGCGCGGGACTGCGCGGCGCTGGCCAGGCTGGGGGTCAACGTGGTTCACAACCCGCAATCCAACTGCAACAACGCGGTGGGCATGGCCAGGCTGGCGGAACTGATGAAGCGCGGCGTGCTGGTGGGCCTGGGGTCGGACGGCTATTCGCCGCGCATGTGGGACGAATTCAAGACCGCGCTCCACGTTGCCAAACTGCGCGCCGGAGACCCGCGGGCTGGGTACGCGGAGGCCTGTGCCGCGGCGTTCCTGAACAACCGCGAGATCGTGCGCAAAGTATGGGGCATGGACATCGGGCGGATCGAAACCGGCGCGCGCGCCGACCTCATCCTGGTGGATTACTTCCCGCCCACGCCCCTCGATTCCGGCAACCTGACCGGCCACCTGCTCTTCGGCATTTCCAACGCCCCCGTGGATTCGCTGATGGTCAACGGCCGGTGGATCGTCCGCGACAGAGAGTGTGTCACCGTGGACGAGCGCAAAGTAGCCGCCCGCGCCGCCGTCAGGGCGAGGGCGCTGTGGGGCAGGTTGTCAACCTGCGGCGGGTTTTCAACCCGCCTTCCTCGGCCGTCCGCAAATGCTCCACAGGCGGACTGCCAGTCCGCCGCAGGCTGCCAGCCTGCCCCACAAAGACCGTTAGACAACCTATGACATCGTTCATTCCCGGCCCCACCTATCGCGAGATGCTGCACCCGGAGGCCCTGCCCGAGCCCCTCCGCCGGCAGGCCGCCGCGGCCAGCGCCAACGAGCTCGACCCCGCCAACCTCTTCAACATCACCTGGCGCGCGCCGGATGGCGCGGTGCGGTGCGTCAAGCTGCCGCCTGAGCTGACCGGAGTCGAAGCCAACATCCTGGTGCTGGAGGGGCGCTGGTTCCCGTCCGGCAGTCACAAAGTCGGGCCGGCGTATTGCACGCTGGTGGAAGGCGAGCTGGCGGGCGAAATCCAGCCGGGATCGAGCCGCATCATCGGTCCCTCCACCGGCAACTTCGGCATCGGCACGGCGTACGTGTCGAAGCTCAAGGGCTACCCGGCCACCGTGATCATGCCGGAGGGGATGAGCGCCGAGCGCTACGCGCGCATCCGCCAGTACGGCGGCGATCTGGACCTGACGCCCGGGTCGGAGAGCGACGTCATCCTGGTGCTGGAGCGCACCGAAGCGTACAAGAAGGACCCGCGGAACAAGATCCTGGCGCAGTTCGAACTTTTGCCGAATTACCGTTTCCACCGCTACGTGACGGGGCGCAGCGCGCTCGAAGCCGCGCGAGCGCACGGCAACGGCCGCATCGCGGCGTTCGTTTCGGCGCCCGGGTCCGCCGGCACCCTGGGGGCGGGCGACGAAATCAAGGCGCGGTTCCCCGATGCCGTGGTCTGCGCGCTCGAGCCGAAGGAGTGCTCCACGCTGTTCAACCGCGGGCGCGGGACCCATCGCATCGAAGGCATCGGCGACAAGATGGTGACGCTGATCCACAACGTGCTGACCACCGACTACGTCGGCCTCATCCACGATGACGATTGCGTCATGGGTTTGGAGTTGCTGGAACGCCAGCGGCCGCACGTGGAGCGCATGCTCGGCCTGCGCGACGGCGCATGGAGCGGCCTGGCGGGTTTATTCGGCGTCTCCGGCATTTGCAACGTATTGGGCGCCATCCGCATGGCGCGGTTTCTGAAGATGGGCGCCGGAGACAACCTGGTGACCATCGCCACCGATGGCTTCGACCGTTACCCATCCGTGCTGGCCAACCTCGAAGAGAGAGTGGGCCCGCTCACGGATTCGCTACTCGACGAATGGTTCCAGACGATCTTCCGCGGGTGGAACGCCGATGAGATCCTCGACGTGCGCCCACCCGAACAGAAACAGCGCCTGTTCGCGTCAAAGGAAGAGGTCTGGACGCCGTTCGGATACTCGAAGTCCTATCTGGAACGTATGAAATCGCAATCGTTCTGGGACGCCGAATTCGAAAAGATCCACGAGATCGATCCGGCCGTGACGAACGCGCGGGGGTAGAGCGGGGCTCTACCGCCCGAGCGTGTCGTACAGCGGTTGCACCGGCCGCACTCCCGGCGCCTCGCGCGCCACCGACACCGCCATCACGCGGATGCTGCCGTCGTCCGGCAGCGTCAGCGTTTTCGCTCCGGCGGGCAGGTCGATGGGATGCGCGAACAGGTACGAGTACGCGTAGGTCTCGTTGGCGCCGCTGGCGGTGTGCCGGTGCGAACAGTACCAGGCCACATCGGCGCGCTTGATGAAACCGGGCACGATCTTCACCATCTCGCCGTAGCGGTCCTTCCCGGCCGCTTTCCAGACGCGGTCGTCCCACTGGCCGATGAATCCGCCCCAATCCTCGACGGTCACTTCGGCCGCGCTCGCGCCCACGCGGAAGGCAGCCTTGCGGTCGCCATCGGCCGAGGCCGCCAGCACGTACACGCGGTTGAACGAGCCCTCGGGCAGGTCGATGCTCTGTCCCTTGGCCACCACGGCGTTGGGTCCCGCGGCGGGGCCCAGCTTGAAAATCACTCCGCCGAAATCGATCTCGCCCGGCAGCGTGGCGGCCGCCAACGCGCGGCCTTGCGCGTCGAATCCCGGCGACGATTTGGCGCCGTCGGCGGTGGCCACCGCCAGGTCGTAGTTCAGCGGCACGGGCTTCGATTCGACCGGCGCCACTGGCACCCGCGGCGCGGCCAGCTTCACCGCGAACGTCCGCGGCTGATAGGCTGTGAAACCCGTCGACAGCACGCCCGCGCCAGTGATGCTCGCGGGTCCCACCGGCTGCTCCTGGCCATTCACCTCGCGCGCCGCCACGAGCCCGGCGGCGAAAGTCACCCGCACGTTGCCGGCCGGACGGCCCTGGGTCTCCACCAGCCGCACGATCGTTTCATCGGTCTGCTCCGCTTTCTTCACCGCCAGCACGCGGATGGCGGGGTCCGATACCTTAAGCAGCGAGAACTCCTTGCCCAGCGCGCCGGGGTGGGGCGCGGTTTCGAAGGCCACCAGCGGCTGGTTCAGCCGATAGCCCTGCCAGTCCGTCTGGCCGCGGCGCCAGTCGCCGGCGTGTCCGGCAATGCCGTACACGAACTCGTGATGGCCCACGTCCTGCGTCGCCTGGTCGTGGTATCCTGCGCGCGTGCCGGGGGTGCGCAGCAGCGTCAGGCGGAGCACGTTGTCGCGCGGCTTGTCCGAGCCGTTCTTGCAATCCGTCAGGATGGTGGCGCCGAAAGCGCCGGTCGCGTCCGTCAGATCGATCCACTGGTGCGACGGGAACTCGAACTTCCGGGGCTCGGAGGTGGGCCGCTGGATGGTTCCAATGTCCAGGTTGTAGGTGGCCAGTTGGTTCGTGGCGGTCAGCGGGAACGTGGCTTTCAAGTTGGCCTCGCGCGCGTTCCAGTCGATGGCATTGGCGATCTCGACACGGCCGCCGGCATCTCCGGCGGCCAGGCTGATGGTCTGGACGAAGCGGGAACCTTCGGTCTCGCGCGCAATTTCCACGGCCACGCGCACCGGCCCGTTCTCCACCACGCGGACTTTCACTGGCCCGCCCACGTAGGAACGCGGCGCGGCGCTGGCCTGGTCCCAATCCATGTTCCAGGCCGGATACTGCGCCGGATTGTCGTAGGTAATCGCCAGGCGCGCCGGCCCCGACAGCAACTCGCGCTGCAAGGACTTGTCGAAGATGCTCGAGATATCGCCGTTCGAGTCGATGCTCACGCGGTAGCGCTGGTTTTCAATCGACGTCTCCGACACCCTGAGCGCGAAAGACGGCGCTGCCGCCGCCGCCGGAGCGGGCGACACGCCGTAGACCGCGTATCCCACCGAGGGAACCTTGGCCAGGAAGAGTACTTTGCCGTTGGACACCTGTGCCGGCACCGCCGTGCCGTCCGGGCCCACCACGCGGACGGCCTTGGCGTCCGCCGGCAGGTCCACCTTGGCTTCCACCACGTCCTCGCGCGCCACGTTCAGCGGATTGAACACCACCACCGGAATGCCCGCCGTTTGCGTGTTCATCGCGGCCGCCACGGTTTCGGTGGCGCTGGAGAACACGCCGGCGAACTGGTTCAGCGAAATCACCTGATCGTTCCAGGCGAACTCATAGGCCCGCGGCGTGGCCGTTCCGGCGGCGATGTCGTGGAAGTGCGTGCCCATGGCCAGCGTCCAGGCGTTGTCGAGCCGCTCCAACGGATACTTACGGCCGCCCAGCCATTCGGCGGCAATCGAGGCTTTCTCGGAGGCATCGGCCAGCGTCTCCTGGCGGCGAATCCACCGCTTCACGTAGGCTTGCGAGGTGAGCGATCCGGCCGAGTGGTTGGTCAGCTCCATTTCGCCCGTGTAGCGCGGCAGGCCGGCGATTTCCTCCGGCGTCAGGTCGAGGAACAGTTGGTCGGCGGCTGCCGGGATCACGTGCAGCGGGCCCTGGCCCATGCCGCCGCCGCGGGTCACGATGGCTTCCAGCGTTTTGACGGAATCCTCCTTGGGAGCGCCGCCGATATCGCCGGTGCCGTAATAACGATAGTCGGCGAAGACGCCCGAGACCTTTCCGTTGCGCTCGACGCGCGCCGCCCAGTCGCCCTGCCCGCGGCTGAAATCGCGGTCGCGCTGCCAGCGGTCGAGCGCCTGCCGCGCGCCCGGCGGCAACTTCGGCGCGGCCTCGTCCAGCCCGGCTACCGGCGCCGCGGGCGGCAGAGGCTGGCTGAGATCGGTGGTCACGTTGCCCACGTAATCGCCCGGATTCAGCGCCGCCACCACGCTCCGCCCATCCGGTCCCACCCACACGCCCACGTCGAAGGGAATGCCTGCGGGCGTCTTCTCGAGGGAATCCGGCCCGCCCGCCGGGACCGACGAGCCCCACGTCAGCTTCTGCGTGGAGAAGCCCCTGACGCCGGCGTGCGCCAGAATGCTGGGCAACGACGCCGGAAATCCGAAACAATCCGGCAGCATGTATTCCGCGCTGGCCTTGCCCAGTTCCTTGCGGAACCAGTTGTTGCCGTAGAGCACCTGGCGGATGATGCCCTCGGCGTTGGGCGCGTTGACATCGCCCTCTTCCACCGAGGAGCCGGCCGGAAACCAGCGCCCCGCCGCGACGTACTTCTTCAGCTTCTCGAAATCGGCCGGGTAGTATTCCTTGAAGAACCGGTACCGGTTGGAGCCGGTGAAGTTGAATATGTAGTGCGGGTACTTCTCGAACAGGCCGAAGTTCCGCAGCAGGGTGTCCTTCAGGTACTCGTCGATAACCTGCGGATACTCCCAGCGCCACTCGGTATCGAGGTGGGCGTAACCCACCACGTAGAGCGTAGGCTGCCTGGTCAGATCCGGCGCGGGCGGGTTCTGGGCGCTGGCAAGGCCGCAGGCGGCCAGACAGGCCGCCAGGGCAAGGATCGAACGGTTGGCGCTGGTGCGCATGAGGCACTCCCCTTCCGGTTGACAAACTCATGATAGCGCCCTGGGCGGGCGGCGGAATCGGCCGGCTTTCTGTGGTATAGTTCTTTCGTTTGAGCGCCGCGCGGACATCGGCGCTCGGTTTTCGGACTTCCGGCGGAGGATGGGCGCCTTGCTGGTCATTCGCGACGAACAATTGAGCATCCTGGGGCGGGTTCCCTGGATTGCGTTCGAGGCGGAATTGGCCAACCACTTCTTCCGCCACTACCCCGCCGAATGCCGCCGCGCGGGACGGGACCAGGTCCTCAAGCTGGTCCGGTTGGGCATCGATCGCGCCTTCGGGCATGGCTACATCACCCAGCGGGAGGCAGGCATCTATATCAACCTGATGGTGATCCTGGGCCACGCCTTCGACAGGGACCCGCAGATCCCCTGGGCTCGCGAGCAGTTGAACGATGTCTCCATAGACGACCCGTTCGGCCGCATCCAGCGGGTGTTTCAATCCACACTCACCTACCTGGAGCGATGCTTCGGGAGCGGGAACGGGCAGATGGTGCGGACTTTGGTGCGGCTGCGCGATTTCGACCTTAAGCAGGCTCCGCAATCCGAAGGGCTGCGGTTGCGGGACGACCTCTGCGCCGTGCTGCGATATTTCTGTCCGCACAAATACGAATTCCAAGGCGAGGCGGCCAACCGCGCTCTCATCGAGGAGGGCTTCGACCGCGCGGAGCGCTACCAGATCGAGACGGGCCGGGGACTGACCGTGTTCGTCACGCTCATGTTCCTGCTGGGAGCCGGGTTCGACGGCGATCCGCTATACCCGTGGGCGGGCGAGGTGTTGCTCGACCGGTCCCTCCCGGACGAGAACACCCGGGTGACCGCCCTCCACCGGGCCGCCATGAAGTATGTTGCGGAGGTATTGCCGGAGTAACACGCTATGGGCGGCAAGAACCAAAACGCGGCCAAGACGAGTGGGGCCGAGATATCCAAGTCGGGCAGCGTCCAGGCGCCCAAGAAGAACAGCAAAACCCAGAAGTGCAAGAAGGGCAAGAAGCACTGGATCGGTGTGCGGGTCGAGGACGAGAACGGCAAGCCGGTCGCGGACGTCCTGACCCACGCGCAACTCGGAGACGACGAATTCTCCGTAATCCCCGAAGGATACTACCGGACCCAGGTGATCTTCGATGCGACCACGTGCGAGTTTTCGTTTCCCGGTTTGTACGACGTCGACTGGTGGCCCAAAGACGGTACCAAACCCAACGCCTTTCCCGCCGAGCAGAGCGTCCATCTCGAGGAGGGGGACTGCGTCGTCAGCGCGGCGGCATCCGCCGGCTTCCGGGATTACCACGAGTTGTGGGATTGCGCCGCCAACACGGATCTGAAGCAGGCCAGTCCCAACGCGAACCAGCAGACGCCGGGCAGCGCCTTCCAGGGCCCCGGCAAGAAGACCAAGACCGTGGAGAAGGCCGTGGATCAGGCGTGGGTCTTCGTGATCCGCAACAAGAAGCCCGCCCAGCTTCGCATCGTTCTGATCGACAGGAAAGGCGCGCCGCTCGATGGCAAAGACTGGGTATTCTCGAAGCTGGCCAAGACCGGGATAACCGGCTCGGATGGGATGATCGAGGTCACCGGCTTCAGACCGGCGTTGCTTATGGGGGACAAGCTCAAGGTGACCCTCAAGCCGGCCGCCACACCGCCCACTCCGCCGGTGGTCCAGCCAACTCCCGCGCCGCCCGTTCCTCCGTATCCGCCGGTCATCGTTCCCGCCGAGTATAAAGATAAGATGCCCGCTCCGGATTATACCGAGCAGTTAGTGGAGTGGGACTTGAAGATTGGCAGCCTGAGGCCGTTCAGCGTGCATTCGGGAGCCCTGCAGCGATTGCACAATCTGGGATTCGGGTGCGACACGGACCCCGGCCTCGGTCCCACCGCCAAGGGCGAGCCCGAGGCGATCCAGGCTTACGTAAAGATGTACCAGAACAAGGACGCCACCGGAATGACCTGGGAGGACATCAAAGCGGACCTCCAGACCCGGCACGACAATCCGTGACAGGCAGGATGAGATGAAGCGGACTGCGCAAGTAGCGCGCACAGCATACGACCTGAAACACCTGAGCCGGCTTCGAGTGCCGGAATTCGGAGCGCTGAAGATCCGTCTGACGGCATCCGGCAAGAGCAGCAAGGCTCATGTTCTGGACACCGCGCCCGCTCCCGAGTCCAACGACGGCTCCGACGATTTCCACTTTGCCCCGGGTCCCCAACTGGACTCCACCACGTGGGCGGTGGACGCGTCCAAGACGGACAAAGTCACCATCGAGTACCAGCTACTGAATCCGTTCGCCTCCATCACGAAGGCCACTTTGGAGCTGTTCTGCCGCTATGGCACGGATGCGATCTGGAAGCGCGAGCTGAAGGACAAGGAATTACTCGACGGGGAACACAAGCTGGAGTTCAACTCGAAGGCGGAGTGGGACGGCGCCATCGACGTCGATCCGAAGTTTCCCGACGGCTTTGTGACCGTGGATCGCTCGCCCTACAAGCTCAAGCTGACGGTGGAGGGCGACGGCGTGTGCTTGTCTCCGACGGCCTGGACGTATTTTCACGTGCTGATCGCAAAGCTGGAGCTGGAGTACGGTCCGCCGGAGGTATTGCCGGTCACGGCCGTCGACAAGCCGGACCATCGCAAAGTACTTACCGCGGTGAAGGCGCAAGGGGCGGCGCCGCCGGCGCCGGGGGCCACGGCCATCAAGGTCTTCCTGGAGAGCAACCTCTTCAAGAAGGGCCACAGCATGTTCGATAACTCGCTGTACACCGAGTATAAGAAGATGTGGACCACCGGCCCGCTCATCCCGATCTTCGCCAAGGTCTGGATCAAAGACTCGGGCGACCAGCCGGTGCTGGCGCCGAAAGCCCTGGGCCTGACCAAGTTCCTGTGGGACTGGGAGAGCAAGCTGGCCGCTACCGGCAATACGTTCGTGGACCAGGCTCAGGATTTCAACGTGAACGCAACGAAGCCGAAGGGGCAGAACTGCCACGTCGAGCGGGGCGGCAAGCGTGGCACTGGCGGCGACCCGGTCTTCCCGCCCCAGGCCGGTTACGATGCCAAGAGCCCGCTCGACGACGGCGTGTTTCCGTTCCCCGTGACGGCGTGCGGGGATCCGCGCAAGTGGTCCGTCTTCAGCCAGGCATGGCGCGACAAGACGCTGGCGTCGAAGACAGGAGTGCTGTTCCAACCGGCACGGATGGCGGGCGACATCTATACGGTTTCCGTGTATGTAGCCTGGGACACGGCCGAGGATGGCAAGGTTATTCTGAACACGGACGCGGACCCGCCGCTCAAAGTGCAGGCGTGCCTGAAGGCGGAGAGCGGGCCGTTCCAGGTATGGCGGAAGGTGCACTTGGCCGGGCACGTGCGCAAGAACTCGTCGACCAGCGCGCTGAACATCGCAGCCATACCGTCGAATTACACTCCCGCTTTTTTGGATTTCCAGGACATTTCCGGTGGGTCCACGACAGTAACCAAGAGTGTCTGGAACACCGCCTTCGCGAGCGCCATATCGGCGTGGGGTGACATCGACAAACTCCTGGTCGATCCGGCCGTGGATCAGTACGATCAAGGTCCGATCGGCGCGTACTTTCGCGGCCGCGACGATTTCGGCAAGGCCTGGGTCGCCTATCTGCTCTTGCACGTTTATTCGAACGTGGCCGCCGCGGATGCGGCCAACTACGCCAGCCTGGCCTGGGCCGCGGGCACGGGCGGAACGGCCGCCGCCGATGCCGTACGCGCTCAGGCGCTGCTCGACGGCTACTCGGCGACCGACGCCGACGCGCTGGCTGCCCAGACGGCGGCCGGTTTCACGTATGTCAAGACCTACATCGACAATGTGGCCAACAACCTCGAAACAGACGCCAAGTTCGCGAAATGGTGCGAGGGCAAGGCATTTGAGATCCTGAAGTCCATCTTCAACGATCACCTGGGCGCCAAGGACGGCGTCAACGTCTTTCAGACGGACAAGTCGCACAACCTGGTGCACCTCCAGGCGGGTTTGGTGGACGGCGAGGCTAACGATTTCCCCAAGGGCTCCGACCGGAAATGTGGCTTCCTCTTCGTAGGCTGGCCCGCCTTGTACGCTGGCCGCTCGGTTTCCGGCGAAAACGTCGCGGCCCACGAATTCGGGCACCATTTCCTCCTGCCTCACCCGCCGGATGTCGATGGTACGGACTACAAGGCTCACGACAAGGACGTCACGAACTGCCTGATGTCGTACGCCACGGTGGCCCTCACATTGTGCGGTCTGTGCCGGCTGCGGCTGCGCGGCTGGGACAAGGACAAGCTGGACCCGGACGGCACCAAGAACCAGAAGACGTGACATCATGGGACCAGGAATATGTGGAATTGCGGAGCAACCCGGACGGCCCTGCTGGCTGTCATCATGGCCTGGCAGCCGGCCGCCGGCGCCCCCCGCGCACCGTCAGGAGCGCACGTGCAGATTCAAATTGAACTAGCGCAGGACCGCTTCGTCGTCCAGGAGTCCATCCTGGCCACCATCCGGATTCTGAACGATGGCTCGGCCCCTATCGATGTCCCGGACGCGGCGAGCAACGTCAACTGGCAGCCGGTTTATACCATCCGGGGCCCGGCCTTTCCGGACGGCTACTCGTTCCACTTCCGAGGCGCGGCGCTGGGCGACCGGCGAGCGTCTCCCGTGGGAGTGGAACCGGACACGGTGAGACTCGAAGCGGGAAAGAGCCGCTCCGTGCGTCTCGCCATGGATCAACTCGCGCCAATTTCGAAGCCCGGGGAGTACACGCTCAGCGCGAAGCTGGACTGGAACGGGGTGGCGGCGGAATCGAAGCCCGTCTCGTTTCGCATCGAACAGCCGGTATTCCGGTCCTTCCAGGTGGCGGCAGCCGACGGACTGCAGTCCTCCTTTGGCATCCGGGTCTTCTGCCTGGTGGGCGAGGCGCCGAACCCTCAACTCTATATGGCGGCGTTTCACGAATCCCGGCCTGGCCTTGGCGAGATCGGGCTGATGAGCCTGGCGCGAATCGCCGCGGCGGACCCGCGGGCCGAAACCGTCTTCGCGGCATGGACAAACTACCAGGGCATGGGCACGCCGGCGCCCGGCGCCGGTTGGCAGGCAGGACCGGTTCTGGGCCTGGGCGTTTTTGGCTCCGCGCACTCTCCCACCGTGACTCTGCCGGAGGTTCCGCGGCTGGTGCGGCCGGCGCTGGGAGACGTCTCGGGCGATCTGGATCTGTTCGCTCTTGGCGATCGCGGGGCGAGTCTCTCCCTGGTTCACTTTCCGGCGCGAGGTGGGGCTCCTGCGGTCGTCTGGTCCCAGCCGGTCCCCGCGCGGGTAGTCGCCGCGCGTGCGGCGATCGCGCCCCAGAGCCAGGGCAGCGGGAGGTTCGCGGTGCTGGTAACCGGCGGGGAATCGGCCCCGGGACTGACCCTGGTATCCGCGGGAGGAGGCGGGGCGCCGGCATTCCGGAGCGTGCCGCTGGGCGATCTGCATCCGCTGGAGGCCTCCGAACCGGCCATCTATGTGGGGCCGGATGGAACCGTGCACACCTCGGCGCTTTTGGCCACCGGCCCCGATGCGCGCGGGCTCGCGGTGGTGGATGTGGCCTGGCGTCCGGCCGGCGACCCGAGCGTGGAGATCGGGAAGGCGATCCCGCTCGCCGCCGGTTTCCGCGCGGCGATAGCGGCTTACTCGGTCGCTGGCTCACGGCGCCGGGAGTGGATCGTGCTGCTCGGCGACGGACGCCTGATGAGCAGCAGGGCGCCAGGTGTGGAGCGTGACCCCACCGGGAAACCGGTGGCGCCGCTGGATCTGCTCCCCATGTCAAGCGCCTCGTATCTGCTGACGCTTCGCAACGGCCTGCTGCAGTTCGAAGCGCTGCACTGAGCGGCTACACCCGGGCGATGCTGCGGGCGGCCAGTTCGACCGAGCGGGTCACCAGCCGGTTCTTCTCGTGCCGGAATTCCAGGATCTCCTCCGGACTTTCGCCTTCCGTGACGAACGAGTGGACGGGTCCGAAGAACTCGTCGAGTTCGCCCGGCCTGCACGTCGGCAGGTAGGCGCGCAGCACGCGCGGGTCGTAATATCTGAATATCAGCCGGTGTCCGGCCTCGTCGCGAACCCGCAGAAACTGCCGCAGGTGCCGCCGCAATTGTTTGACGCCGGTTTCCGTGCGCAAAAACGCGCCCCAACTGTTCCCCCAACCGCCGGCCAGGACCTGCCGCGTGAAGCGATCCTCGCGATCCAGTTGCACCAGGTAGGGCGCGGTCATTTGCATTTGCCAGGGCAGGTCGCCGGAGTACAGGCAGGCCTTCGGCAGCCGCGTCCCGTCCACCAGGCCGTAGATGCGCTCGTCGCGGGCGCCGTCGAGGATGACGAACACCGCCAAACTGGCGGACTGGCCGGGCGGCCAGAGCGCCTCGAGGACCGGATTGCGCGGTACGCTTGCCATGGTCTACTGTCCCGCCAACTGCGCCCGCAGGCACTCTTCGCAGAACGGAACGCCCAGAGCCGCGGCCTCCTGTTGCGCCTGGGCGATGGCCGCCGGATCGATATCCCCCGGAAAAAGCGGAGGGTCGGACGGACTGGAAGACGAGGACGGCGCGGGGTGCCGCTCATCGATCGGAAACGGCGCGGCCTCCTCCGCCGCCGCCGGGGGTCCGCCCGCCGGGTAGAGTTCGAGGGCGGCCCGGCGCGCCTTCCAAACGCCGCTCGAGAGGCGGCAGGCTACCCTAGCGAGCACCTCTTCGTCGTCCGCCCAGGGATGCGTGGCGCCCAGCAGGCGGCGCATGGTCCGCAAGGCGAAGACGTCCCCATGGAACTGGCTCAGCCACTGGACCACCAGGGCGTCGCGCGCCGCAAGCTCGACGACGCCGAAGGCGAGCTTGTCCTCCCATCCGCACAGGTACCAGCCCGCCGTGCCAATTGGAGCCTGCATTCCAGATCATGATACTCCATCGGGCCGCGGAGCGCGCTACTTCCACAACCTCCGAACCACGCCGCTCAGCACCAGCGCGGATGCCGCAAACACCCCCAACAGTCCGAACCCGTACCCCAGCCGGCCGTACAGGAAGTTGCCCACGGTGAACAGCGCGCTCCAGATCATGATGCAGCCGGAAAGCCATCCCAGGATGGCCAGCGGGAAGTTGGCTCCCTCGCCGCCGGTGCGGGCCTCGCCGCCGGCGGCTCCCGCCAGTTGGTCGGTGCCGGCCTCGCCGCCGGCGGCTCCCGCCAGTTGGCGGATGTGTCCCCACCCGGGGCCGAACGGCCGCACCTTGCGGAAAAACCCGACCAGCGTCCGCTCATCCGTCCGCGGGCCCAGGTACGCCGTCAGAACCCAGCAGACGGTGGTGATGGCCACCGTGATTAGCAACTGGTGCGCCGAATCGAACCCCACGCCGTTTTTCTTGAGGATCGGAAACGCCATGGACGCCACGAACGAGCTGGTCATGGCCACGATTTCGCACCAGGCCGTCACCCGCCACCAGAACCAGCGCACCAGGTACAGAAGGCCGGTGCCCGCGCCCACCTGCAGCAGCAGCAGGAAGCTGTCCTTGGCGGTGTCGAGGGCGAACACCATGGCCGAAGAGGCCACGAACAGCAGCACCGTGGCCACGCGGCCCGCCAGCACGTAGTGCGATTCCGCCGCGCCGGCGCGCACGAACCGCCGGTAGAAATCGTGGACCAGGTAGGACGCGCCCCAGTTCAGGTGCGTCAGGATGGTCGACGAATTGGCCGCGACGAGCCCGCCCAGCATCAGGCCCATCCAGCCCACCGGCAGGAACCGCAGCATCGCCGGGAAGGCGATATCGTGGCCCATCAGCGCGGGCGGCACGCGCGGAAAGGCCTTCCGGATGTCGCCCAGTTGCGGATACACGACGAGCGAAGCCAGCCCCACCAGTATCCACGGCCACGGCCGCAGAACGTAATGCGCCACGTTGAAGAACAGGGTGCTGCCCAGGGCGTCCTTTTCCGATTTCGACGCCAACATGCGCTGCGCGATGTAGCTGCCGCCACCCGGCTCCGCGCCGGGATACCAGGTGGCCCACCACTGCACCGCCAGCGGCACGATGAAGGCCGTCATCGCCAGGTCCCAATTATTCCGGAAGTCCGGCAGCATGTTGAGATAGTTCAGACCGCCCGGGCCGCGGATGCGCGACAGCTTGTCCACCAGGCCGCCCAGGCCGCCCACCTGCGGCAGGGTGACGGCAAAGTAGGCCGCCGCGATCACCGCCGACATTTTGATGAAGAACTGCACCATGTCGATGACCAGCACGCCCCACAGCCCCGAGTACGCCGCGAACACCACGTTGAGCAGCCCCACCGCCAGGAGCGTCTGCCAGCGGTCGAACCCGAACAGCACGGCGGCGATCTTGCACGCCGCCAGGTTCACCGTCGCCATGATGACGCAGTTGAAAAAGAAGCCCAGGTACAGCGCGCGGAAGCCGCGCACGGCGCTGGCCGCCTTGCCGGAATAGCGCAGCTCGTAGAATTCCAGGTCGGTGAGCACCCCGCTGCGCCGCCACAGCCGCGCGTAGAAGAACACCGTGGACACGCCCGTCAGCGTATACGCCCACCACTGCCAGTTGCCGGCCACGCCTTGTGTGCGGACGAAATTGGCCACCAGGTTGGGCGTGTCGCTGGAGAACGTGGTGGCCACCATGGACAGCCCCGCCAGCCACCAGGGCACCGCGCGCCCCGAGGCGAAGAACTCCGCGGTGCTCTTGCCCGAGCGTTTTCCGAAGAACAGCGCCGAGGCGAAGCAGATGGCCACCGAGGCCAGCGCGATCGCCCAATCGATGGGGTGAAGGTGCATAGGCGTAAGAGAAAAGTTTATGTCAAATCGGGGGCGGGCGCCGAGCGGATTCGGCCAGCCGTCCGGCGCGTTATCCTATGGGCGATAGGAGCGGAGATGTCTCAGACCAACCTGATATTCATCGGCATTGCCGGCACCGTGCTGGCCCTTGACCGCGCCACCGGGCAGGAAGTGTGGAGGACGAGATTAGTGGGTTCGGACTTCACCAACGTAGTCTTCCTGAACGGCGATCTTTACGCCACCGCCGGCGGCGAGCTGTTCTGCCTCGACGCGGCAACCGGAAAACTGCGCTGGCAGAACCCGCTCAAGGGATTGGGCGTGGGGCTGGTCACCATCGCCGCGCCGGAAAGCCGGCAGGCGATTGCGATGAGTGAGAAGCACAGGCGCGACCAAGCGGCATCGGGCACGGTGATTATCTGAGAGCCGGGGCGGGTGCCCATGTCGCGGCGGCCGACGGGCCTCAGGTACAAGAAAGAACGCACAGGTTGGGCACGCCCCGGTAGTCCTTCGGATTGTGGGTGATCAAGGCGGCTTCGTAGAGCAAGGCCGTTGCGGCTATCCAGGCGTCGGCGGCCTCGATGCGGCAGCCATTCGCTCTCGCTGCGACCTTCGCCACGGCCCAATGATGGATCGGGTCGCGGGACGACGGCACGGACGCGAAGCCGGTCATGAAGACGCGGAAACGCCGTGCCCGATCCGCGCCCCACTGTGCCAACAGAATCCACTGCTCCAGCTCGGCTTCCGTCATGAATGAAACCAACAGGTCCCGGTTCCGCATCCGCGGTAAGTAGAGTTGCGCGCGGCTGTCGTTCTTGAAGAGAAACGAGACCACGCCGGTGTCAACTACGGCGGGCGTCATGCGGCGCGGTCGGACTTGCCGTGCCCGCGCCACTCGCGAAGCGCGCTCAGAAAGTCCTCAATGGACTCTTCTTCCGGCCAAAAATCGCCCAGCAGTTCGGCCGGGTCCGCGCGGAATCTCGTTCCTTGCTCGGCGACAAGTTCCTCAATGGACGGGTGACCGGCGCGCGCGTACTTGTCAGATGCGGAATGGCCACTGCCGGGGACTTCCATAAACGTCCGGCCTCACCCATAGTTAGCGGGTACGCGCGATTCCCACACGATCGGAGTGCCTGCCAGGGGTCGAGTTCGGGAACCGTCTGGCCCCTCCCGCCCGGCACAGCGTCGTTTTGCCTGCGTCTTGCGCCGGCTGTCGCGCGGCTGGCCGGCTGGCAAGCACCCGGCGTCGGGGGTTCTATAGGTCGAAAGGAAGCATGTCGGCAATAGACCTTACCCGACCAAGCGGCGCGAGGTGACGCAGTTTCCGAGTGGCGCGAAATAACCGGCCAAAGTCGTGAGTGGGTCTCGTCCAGCCAGGGGCGCCGCCCGATCCGCGCGGGCGTTATCCGGTAGGCTATTTGACAACGAGAAGGCTCCGTTCTGGCGCCCCCCGCGAGCCGAATCATCGGCGGTTGCGTGGAACAGACGAACAAAGGTCCGTCGCAAAGCGCCTGCCGCGCAAGAGCGGAAGGTACACAAACCTCTGCCGGGTCTGTTGCGCGCCGCCCCATGCTTTCGCTCACCGGGCCGCGCTCTGGGTCCGTCCGCGAAGCCCGGCCATCCGCAGCCTCTCGCTCCTTCTCACCCGATCCATTCTGCCGAAGCGTGTCCGCGCCTACGGACCTACTTGGAAGGTTCCGGCAACCTGCAGGCTGGACTGGGCCGAGGAGTTCCCCAGATACACGGTGTAGGCGCCCGGCGCGGTCAGCCAACTCTTCGAGTTCACGTCCCAGTACGACAGCGGATGCGAAGAATCGTTCTCGTCCACTTCCACCGTCACGCTCTGCTGCTGTCCGGGCGTGAGCCAAACCTTCTGCCATCCCACCAGGCGCTTGGGCGGCTCGTTCGTGCTGGCCGGCAGTGCCAGGTAAACCTGCGCCACTTCCGCGCCTGTCACCGTGCCCGTGTTCGTCAGGGTGAACGTCACCTGCAGGTTGGGATTGCTGGCGGTCAGGTTGTTCACCAGCGCCACGTTGGAAAACTGGAAGGTGGTGTACGACAGTCCGAAGCCAAAAGGGAACTCGGGAGTGTAGCCTTGGGAGTCGTACCACTTGTAGCCGACCAGCAGGCCTTCGGAGTAGTTCGTCGCAAAGGGGGTGGTTGCATACGGCGACCCGGGAATCACCGGGCGGGGCAGATCGTTCACGCTGGCGGGAAACGTGATCGGCAGCTTGCCCGACGGGTTCACGCTGCCGAACAGGATATTGGCGATCGCCTGCCCGCCGCGTATCCCCGGAAACCAGGCCTCCAGCACCGCGCTCACGCTGTTCAGCCAGGGCATGACCTGCGCGCCGCCATTCTCCATCACCACGATGGTGTGCGGATTGGCACCCGCCACCGCTTGCACCAGCGCGTCTTGATTTAGGGGCGGCGAGTGAATCACGTCGGTGAAATTCAAGCTCGGCAGGTCCATCCCTTCGCTGTCCCATTGGCTGACAAAGACGATCGCCACGTCCGAGGATTCCGCCAGCCTGGCTGCCGTGGTGGTACTGGTTCCATCGTTGTACGACACCGTGGCGTTGGGCGCCGCGGCCCGGATCCACGCGAGCGGTGGAGACGGATCCCAGATCACTTGCGCCCATCCGGGCAGGACGGGATAGCCTTCCGTGAGCGCCACGCCCTCGGTGGGATGCACCTGCGCCGAGCCGCCGCCGGAGAGCACCCCGATATCGGCGTGGGACCCGATTACCGCGATCGAGCTGAGCGACGCCGCGTTCAACGGCAGTTGCCCGCCCGCGTTCTTCAGCAGCACCGCGCCCTGCTCCTCCACCGTTTGCGCGATGGCTTCGTCGGTGGCGACCATGGCCGGGTCGAGCGACGCAACCGCGGCCGGCTGGCCGAAAACTCCCACCCGATACATGGCGTGCAGGACTCGCGTCACCATGTCGTCCACGCGCGATTGCGGCACCTGGCCCGACTGTACGGCCGCCTCGAGGGCGCCGGCGTTGAAGTACTGGCTGTCCGGCTGCTCCTGGTCGAGCCCCGCCAGCGCCGCCACGGCCGTCCCGTCCGGCACCGCGGCGGGAACCGCCCACCAGTCCGACATGACGAATCCGGTGAAGCCCCAATCCGTCTTCAGCGCCTGGGTGAGTAAGTACGGGTTCTCGCAGGCCCAAGTGCCGTTCAGCAGGTTATAGGAGCACATGACCGCCTGCACGCCGGAATCCTCGACGCCGATTTCAAACGCCAGGAGGTCGCTCTCGCGCCCGCCCCGTTCGTCGATGATGGCGTCGCTCTCGGTGCGGCCCGTCTCCTGGTCGTTGAACGCATAGTGCTTGATGCATCCAATCACGTGCCGGTCCTGAACGGCCCTGATGTGAGCCGCGGCGATTCTGCCCGCCAGAATCGGATCTTCGCCCTCGGTCTCGAAGGTGCGCCCGTCGCGCGGCTCGCGGCCGGTCATGTTGATATTGCCGCCCGTGCTCACGTTCATCCCGTAAGCGTTGGCCTCCGCGCCGATAGCCGATCCCCACTGGTACGCGGAGTCCGGATCCCAGGTGGCGGCGCTGGCGATGGAGGACGGCAGCGCCGTTGCCGGCTTCGCCGTCACTCCCATGCTGTCGCTTCCGTAGTAGAGGTCCGGAATGCCCAGCTCCGGAATGCCGCGCGTCCAGCCTCCCGCGCCGTTCGGCGCGCCGGCGTAGCTGCTGGCGGGGCCCAGGGCGCCGGCCAGCAGTTGCAGTTTCTGCGCCTGCGTCATCTGGCCGAGCATATACTGCGCCTGTTGCGTCGCAAGCTGGTCCGGGGTGGACGGCGCCGGCAGCCAGAACCGGCCGGTAGAGCCGTGGATGGTCAGCACCGCTTCGACTGGCGCGCCCGCCGGAATGCCCGCCGGATACTGGAAGTTCAACTGGTCGGTGATGTAGCCCGGCGCCGCTCCACAATAAGTCACCGCGGCCGCGATGCCGCCGATCGTCAACTGGCAACTCGCCGTGCCGCCCACCACCGATAAGCCGTCGAGGCTCGTTGCATTGTCGCCCACGCCGTCCTGCTCGGGCACGTTCTTCGGCCCCAGTCCGTTGGCCCAGAGTTGATACGTGCCGCCCGCCTGAACCGCGCACTGCGAGATGGGACAGCCTTCCGGCGCCGTTCCGGTCACCCACGCCACTCCGGTCGAGTAGTCGTTGAGAAACATGGAAGGCGCGGCAGTGGATGCGACGGTAATCCGCTCGACGGCGCTTTGCCCGCCCGCGTTCGTCACCTGCACATTCACCGCGCCGGGCGCGGTTTCCCAAGGCACCTGGAAATTGATTTGCGTCGGGCTGACGTATATGAGCGGCGCATTAACGCCGTTCACGCTCACGCTCACACCGGCCACCGAGGTGAGGAAGTTGTTGCCGCTGCCGAGCACCTGCGAGCCCTGGTACGTGCCATCGGCGAGATTGGAACCGAACAGCGTTGCCATGCTGCCAGGCGCAATGTCTCCCAGAAAAGACGCGGCGTTCACCACCCCGGCGGGCGCGATAACCGGCGTCGCGGCGGCGGCGGGGACCCTCTGGTGGGCGGGCATGTAATCGTAGCTCCGCGTGTCGGGATCCGGTGGAGTGCCCAGCGCTGGGTTGAACTCATCGCTCCACACGAGCTGCCAGCCGGCGGCCGTCGTCTGGGACGCTGCCTCGAGCGCGGTCAGAAATGTCAAGGATGTAATCAAAAGGAGACGCATAAGCCCATGTCGATCATGGATCGATCGAACCGGCGTTTCAAGGCGCCCCGGCGTGGGTCCGCAAATCGCATCCGCATAAAGACGATTGGTTCGCCTTTATGCATTGGGAGCGGCCCGAGGTTTTCAACGGTGCCCCACACAACCCCAGCGAATCCACTTCCACGTCGCGTGCCCGTGCGCGCCACCCAGCCGCCGCATTCATCAGTCGGGGCGGACCTTCACTTTGGGCATCAGGAAGCTTCGGTCGGGACGTCCATCGCGGTCGAGGCGGACCAGGTTTCCGTTCCATTCCAACACCAGAATCTTCCCGCCTTGAAGCAGAATCCTGCGCACGCCCGAGTGGGTCTCGTACACGTGAAAGGCCGCATCGGGCGTGCCGTCTTCCCGGACCCTCGCGAGGCTCCGGCCGCCCGCCAGAATCGCGCCATCGCCGGTTCGAACGGCGGTCGTACATTGCAGGCGGCTCAAGGTGTCGCGCAGTTTCGATTCTCGAATCTCCGCGCCGTTCGAATCCAGATGCAGCGTCGCATATGTCACGTCGCGGCCGCGGCGGCCTTCCATCCGCACGATCATCGAGCCGTCCGGAAGGGTTGCCACCAGGACGGCGAACGCGCCTGCCGCTTCCACCTGCGTATGGCATGGCTGCCTGAAACCGAAACCTTCGTCGAGGCTTCCATCCGCGTTCAAGCGCACGAGCGTTCTGAAGCACCCGCCGGGCGCCGAATCCAGCAGGCCCGCGACGACCATCCGGCCGTCCGCCTGAACCGCGATCTTCCCGGAGGACGACCAGGGGGCCGGCACGAAGGCAGGCCGGAAGGTTGCGTCCACCTTGCCATCCGGGAGGAGACGGGAGAACCGGCTCGCCCCGGGGCCCAGCAGCCACCCGGCCAGTATCTTGCCGTCGGGTTGCACCGCCAGACTCCAACACGCCGCCGTCGAACTGCGTTCGGTGAACAGGTCCGGTGCGTCGCCGCCATCCGCGTGGATACGGCCGATCGATCCATAGGCGGCCAGGATTATGTCGCCGTCCGGCAGCGTTGCCACGCAGGCGCCCTCCGACCAGCGGCCGGGGTCGGGAAGGCTGACTCTCCGTGAGAATAAGTAGGACCCGCGGAATGAATCGTCCCGCCTGCCATCGGGCAGGAGGCGGACCACCCCGTCGCTGAAGAGCACCAGCTTCCCGTCCGGCTGAACCACCACGTCGCGCACAGCCGCCTCGAACTGGCCCGGCGTTGCGGAACGTTGCTCGCGGTTCGGATGGCACCAGGGAAGCGCAACCAGCCCGAGCCCGGTGACGGCCCAGAGCGCAACTCCGATCGCCGCGATCCGGCCGCCGCAGTACTCGCCCCGGTCGTGTGCGAGGACGCCCGCGATGACATTGACCACGGGGCCGATCGCCACCGCAACCCAACTCAGTATGTAGGCCAGATGCCAGCCCCGTCCCCTGACATGGCCGATGTGGGGAAGCAGGAGGATGGCGGCCCACACCACCGCGGTGTTCAGAACCGAAATCTCGGTGAACCACGGATCCGGTTTCTGGTCCAGGAACCTATGGAGGATCAACCCACGCGCCTCTCACTCTTCATCGTAGCGCGAGGCCCGCTCGGTTCCATCTCCGGCTGCCTTCAAGACGGGCTGAGACCGTTGGCCCGAGACCGGGAAACGGTAGGTTCGCTGCCAAAGCCGGGCACCGGAGACCGGCAGGCCACCACCGGGCGGCCTGTCTCTACCAATGCCGATGTCCCTCGTCAGCGCGCTACCAGACGCACCGGGCCCAGCAGGCCCGAAACCGGCGGCGGTCCGCCACGACCCCGGCCGCCCGCGGCGGCAGCCGGCGGTGCTCCCGCCTGTGCGCCTCCACGGCCTCCGCGGCCTCCTCGACCGCCGCCCGCGCCCGCAGCTCCTGCCGGTGCGGCTGTACCCGGCGCGGCTCCGGCGGCAACCGGCGGCGGAGGCGCAAAACCGCGGCCCGCGGCCGTCGCGTGCACCTCAATCTCCAACTCGTTCGAGCCGGCTTTCAACGCCCCGGTCACATCCCAGCGATACGGTTGCCAGGCGCGCGCTTCCAGCTCCTTCCCGTTCAACTTGACGCGGGCGTAGTCGCGCACATCGGCGATCTCCAGATACACCCGCTTCCCGGCGGGCGCCGCGGGAGCGTCGAACTGCTTGCGGTACGTGGCCGGGCCGGCGAATGACTGCGTGCCCAGGTCCTCCCAGGATTTCAAAGGCGTGGTCAACTGCCGGCCGTTCAGGTCCACCGTCCAGTCCCCGGCCACTTCCAGCAACGGTGCTCCCGC
>Ga0326728_10001613_pt1 | contig 78991 bp, 71 predicted proteins | sample MB3enrmetagenome_FD_207602 | JGI IMG/M metagenome (GOLD analysis project Ga0326728, IMG submission 207602) | Lab enriched peat soil microbial communities from McLean, Ithaca, NY, United States - MB31MN | ecosystem: Environmental > Terrestrial > Soil > Wetlands > Peat | place: USA: New York...
TCAGAATAAGGAAAAGTCAAGCCCCGCGAAGATTTGCAAAAATGCCGCCAAACCGAACTTGGAGTAGAAACCCCGGTAAACAAACGAACTGGAGCCGCCGCCGTCCCCTACCTTACGGAATCACCGAGTAGCTGGGGTACCACTTGGTGGTGCCGTTGTCATAACACATCGTCATTGCTTTGCTCACCACAGCCGTTGACGCCAGTGCGATGTTGCCCGTAGTTGCCGTGGTCCATAATCCGTCCGGAATTAGGACCAGGCAGCCTCCCATGCCGCTCGTGGCGAAACTCGCCGGTGCCGTGATTGTGCTGATTTGTGTCGTGCCTATGACGTCCTGAAGATAGTTGACCGGGGCAATGGTTGCCGCCGAAGCTATGGCCGAACCCACGGGCTGGGAATAGGTCGCGGCACACGCGCCGTCTCCTCGAAGGTAGGTGGTGTTATTGCAAGTACCGAGTCCCGCGTTTGGAGGCAGTCGAAATTCCGTGCCGTCGTAGTAGATCCAATAAGGCCGCCCGGCGACGATTTGGCCGGCAGTCGGTACCGTGGCTCCATCCGCTTGGTTAATGGCCTTTGCACCCACGCTGTCGACATTCAGCGTTGGCTGAGAGGCGGTGTTCGTAGTGTCCACGACAAGCAGGAGCCACATGCCGCTGGTATAAGCAGTCAACGCTGCGGCGGCATCGAGAGTGCACGCATAGCTGGTCAAGCCGTTGGTGGAGCTACAGAACCACGGCTTGTTGGCCTGGGCATTGGCATTCGTCAGCGCCACCGCCGTGTTGAGGCTGGGTGTGCAATCCACCCGCGTGCCTCCCGTGTTGTTAACACATGTTTGTGTCACGCCGGTTCCGCTAATGAAATTCAGCCTGGGTTGTGAACCAACGGAACTACCATTGACTGAAAGGTTAAGATTGGCTGCCCCGCTTCCACCGCGCTGCGTGAAGTAATTCGTGCCGTTGGAAAAAATCCGGACGCCCTGGTTGGTGGCCAACGGCACCGATGCCGCGCCATCGATGGTCGATGTTGTCGGAGTGACCGTCCAGGTCCCCGCGCCCGTATTCTCCACATCCACATACCAGCCGTTCGGAAAACTCGCTCCCGCCTGTGGCAATGTGAGGACTTGCGCCGCCGCATTGGAGAGTGTCAGCAACTTCCCCCAGTCGGTGGAGGCGGCCGTGTAGCCTGCGCCGCTTTGTGCGTTCGGGGCATGTAGCACGCCGGCGCCTGCGACCTTGGAGGGGTTGATCATCACGAACATGGCTGAAGTGTCGTCATACTGCACCCAGTAGTACCCGTTGGCTTGGATGACGCCGGCGGACACAGCCGCGCCGCCTTCACCGGCGATCGTTTTCGCGCCAAGGCTGTTGACATTGATAGTCGGCGTCGTTGTTGCGTTCGCCGCGGATGCCTTGAAGCAGACGGTCAGGTAGCGCGTATAGGAGCTCGGCACGGGCGTCAGCGCCACAAGGTAGGCATCCGCCACGCCAGTGTCATTGGCGCAGACCGGTGCTCCCTGCTGTACCTGCTTTTGCGTCGCTACTACCGTCGTGTCCGCGCCGATCGTGACCGTTCCTCCCGATGGCACGACCGTAACGCCGGCGCCGGCCGTCAAACTCGGCTGTTTTATCTCCGCCGGGAAGAGGTCGATCGTGTACGTCCCGGCCGCGCTGTTAGTCGAGAGCACTCGTCCAATCACCTGGCCGCTCGATGGGTAGCTCTGCGATCCCGTGTCGTGGCAATCGCCCGCCGTGGTCGCGGAAATCTGTACGTAATCCCCCGCGACCGTCGCTCCATCGAACACGCAGTTTGTGGCGCCCATGTAACTGATGGTCGCCGAACCGCTCGTTCCGGCGCCGGCGGTTGTAATTCCGACGGCGCCGCCAGTGTCGCCAGCACTTGATATAACTGCCGTCGAGGGCGTGCCGGTAAGCTTCGTCAGCGTGTTGACGGTAGTTCCGGTGGTTGCGGCATTGGTGACGGTAATCGCTGTCTGTGCCGAACCGCTGCTGGTGGTGCCGCATGTGATGGCGCCCGTTCCAGAGTTGAAATTCAAGTGGTTCCCGCCCGAATCCAGGCAACCGGGAATCGCTGTCCAGCTAAATTGTGACTGCCCGCTGGTCGGTGCAGGGAACAGCATGAGGCTATTGGCGGCGGGAGTCGTATTCGGAAACACCAGGGAGAGGGAGTTGGTCACCAGGTCGGTCGCTTCCCAGCCAACCGTTGCCGTGCCGTTCGATGGCAATTCGCCCAGCGCGAGTTTTCCGTGACTGCTACCCCCGTTGCCGGTCGTCATGGTTCCCGAGGTCGTGATGTCATTCGAAGCGTCCGCGGGTATGCCTGTTGCCTTTGGTGCGGCGCCGGCCCCGCTGCCCACCACCACACTATTCGCGGTCAGCGCAGCCGACGACGCCAGGGAGCTCGCCCCGGAAAAGTACGGGATACCGCCGCTTGTGCCAGAAGGCGTGAGCGTCAGCGTACCGCTCGATGTCACAGGCGACCCGGAGATGGTGAAGATGTTATTGGAGGTCGCGAGACCCACGCTAAAAACGCTGGGCAGCGTCCACGTATTCGCCGCAGTGCAGAGCTTCAGCACGTTCGACGTGGTGTTGAAGTATTGCTCTCCTACCGTACAAGTCGCCGGATCGGAAGCCTGCTTGCGAGCCGGAATGGTCTGGCCGGCGTTGGTAAAATCCACGACAGCCGAAGGAGCGGCCACCACACCGCCCGAGCTGACCTGAGCCCGCAGCGCCGCACTGGCGCATCCGAGGCAGGCCAGGAGACAGGAAATTTGATAGAAACGATTTCGATTCATAGGGGCCTCTAAAACGCTGGGGATCCTGCGAAGTACGGGGTGTGTCTGTCCGTCGCCTTCACGTTAACACGCAGGGTCAAGCCAGGAATGCCCGAATGTACGCACCGGACTGCTGGAAGGTCCCGCTAACTCCCAAAAATACAATGACATAGGGTAGTTGGCCTCTTCGATGCTGGTGCCGGTTAACCGTGGGTCTGGGAATCAGGTAAACCCACGCTTGTTCGGCTTGCCCGGCGGGCTTACGCTAGGAGGAACGCCAGACGCCCCGCCTATGAGTGAACTGTCCATCATAGTACCGACGTTCAACGAACGCGGAAATCTCATTCCGCTTCTCGAATGTTTGCGCCAGGCGCTGCCGAACATCGATTACGAAGTGGTTATTGTGGACGACGACTCGCCGGATAGCACGGCCGCCATGACCCGCACCCTGGCGCAGTCCAATCCGCGGGTCCGGGTGATTCAACGCATTGGGCGCCGGGGGCTGGCTTCGGCCGCGGTGGAAGGGATGCTGTCGACCAGTTCCCCTTATCTGCTGCTGATGGACGCGGATTTGCAGCACGATGAGCAGATCATTCCCGTCATGCTGCAAAAGTCGAAAAACGAGAATCTCGATATCGTCGTAGGGAGCCGAAACGTCACTGGCGGCGGTATGGGGGAATTCGCCGCGGATCGCGTCGCTCTCAGCCACCTGGGGCGAAGGCTGAGTGATGCCATTTGTAAAGCGCCCGTCACAGACCCCATGAGCGGATTCTTTCTGGTGACCCGCGAGTATTTTCACCACGTCGTCCATAACTTGAGTAATGTGGGGTTCAAGCTACTCGTCGACCTTCTCGCTTCCGCGCGCAGACCGGTGCGGCTCGGAGAAGTGCCATACACCTTCCGCAACCGGGCACACGGAGAGTCCAAGCTGGATATCCTGGTCGGGGTCGAGTATCTACAACTTCTGCTCGACAAACTCACGGCCGGAATCGTGCCGGTTTCTTATCTCTTGTTCGGCCTCGCCGGTTCGATTGGCGTGGTGTGCAATGTGATACTGGCGATTCTGTTTGTGAAGTTTCTGCACATAAACTTCAAGCAAGCGCAGATTCTCGGCGCGTCGATCACCATCGCCATCAACTTCCTGCTGAACAACGAAATCACGTTTCGCTTCACACGCCTGCGCGGTGTCCGGCTGGTGCAGGGTTTGGGCCTGTTTTACGTGTTCTGCTCGGTCGGTTTGCTGGAGCAAGTGGCGCTGGCCAACGCTTTGCAACAGGTTGGTGTGCACTGGCTGGTGGCCACTCTGGTGGGTGTGCTGATTGGCTCCGTGTGGAACTACGCCATGGCTTTCCTACTGGTATGGCATGTGAGACGGCGCAGGACCGAGCGCTTGCAATTCGCCTACGCCAAGCCTGCATGGCTGGAGGAGTTTTCCCCCGTGAAGAAGGCCGCGTCATAACCGGCGCACGCTGGCATAAAACGCGCGGAGGCTAACCGGGGTCGCGTTCTCTATCAGGTATAATTCCGCCGCGCGAGCGCAGACGCAGCGCCTCCTTGCGCGCCTGTCCGCGTCCGGAACCGCGCTCCGAGGGGGCCGTTTCTGCTGGGCCTTGAGTCAAGTGCGCGGTCAGCGTGCGGATGGTCGGATACTGGAACAGGTCGGTTAGGGGAATGTCGCGACCGAGCGTGTTGCGAAGCGCAACGGCCACTTCGGCAACTGTTAACGAGTTAGCGCCTAAGTCAAAGAAGTTATCCTGAGCCCCGACCTCGCCGATGCCCAGTGCCTCTTTGAATACTCCGGCGATCATCGTCTCCAAGCCGGCCCTCGTGATTTCCGGCAGCGCGGAACCCGCTGTCGGCACGGCAAGTGTGGCGAGAGCCTTCTTGTCCACTTTTCGATTCGGCGTGTACATAAGCGCGTCCACAACGATAAACGCCGAGGGCACCATATGTGCCGGAAGCCTGTTTTGCGCGTATGCACGAAGCTCGGCGACGCCGAACGTCTGTTCGCGCGGCACCACATAGGCGATCAGTTTCTTTTCGCCGGGCACATCCTCGCGCGCCACCACCGCGACCGCCTGCACGCCCGGGTGCTGGCCCAGGATGGCTTCAATTTCTTCGGGCTCGATGCGGAAGCCCAGAATCTTGACCTGGTTGTCGATTCGTCCCAGAAACTCGATGCTGCCGTCGAACCGGTAGCGGGCCAGGTCGCCGGTCCGGTACATGCGGTCCGAGGAGCCACCGTGGATCGTGTCGGGGATAAACTTCTCCGCGGTAAGCTCGGGCCGGTTGAGATATCCTCGCGTGACGCCCTCGCCGGCAATGAAGAGCTCCCCATGTGCGCCCGGAGGCACCGGTTCGAGATGCCCGTCCAGAATGTAGATCCGGGTATTGGCGATGGGCCGGCCGATGGGAACAGGGCTCTCGTCGCGCATGATGCGGTGTGCCGCCGACCAAACCGTGGTTTCCGTGGGACCGTACAAATTGAAGATCTCGCCTGAGACCGCAGCGCGGAGTTGGGCAGTCAGCGCTGGCGGCAGAGCCTCTCCTCCGAGCATGAGCTTTCGCAGGCCGCGCAACGCCTGGAAAGATTCTTCGTTGGCGGCGAGGAAGCGCGCCATCGACGGCGTGCACTGCAAGTGCGTGACGTGATGATTGCGGATCTGCGCGGCGACAGAGTAGTCGCCTCCGGCGGTGAGTTTTTCCGACTCGGCTTGCAGGACCACCGTAAAGCCCCGCGCCAGCGTCCAAAACAGTTCGAGCACGGAGATATCGAAGGAAATGCTGGTCACCGCCAGCCACACGCCCGGTTCCGGGCCAATCACCTGGTCCATTCCGGCAAAGAAATTACTCACCTGGCGATGCTCGATCATCACGCCCTTGGGCTTGCCGGTGGAGCCGGAGGTGTAGATCACGTAGGCCAGGTGACGGCCCTCGACGCCCGATGGAGCAGGCTGCGCGGGCGGCCCGTCCCACACCGAGCGGATCAGGACGGTCTCGGCGCGCGTTGCTGGGAATTGGGTTGCGAGGTGTTCCTCGGTCACCAGGATGGGCGCGCGCGAATCCTCCAGCATGAACTGCCTGCGCTCGAGAGGAAACGCGGGGTCGAGCGGCATGTAGGCAGCACCGGCTTTCAGGATGCCCAGCAGGCCCACCATCATCTCCAGAGAGCGCTCTGCGCAGATGCCGACAATCACGTCCGGGCCTGCGCCGAGTTCCTGCAAACGGCGGGCAAGCCGGTCCGCTTTCTCATTCAACTCGCGGTAACTGAGTTGCTGCCCGCGGAAGACAACCGCAACCGCATCGGGCGTGCGTTCCACCTGCTCTTCGAACCAGCGGTGCAAGCGCGTATCGCTTCGGAAACCCGTTCGGGTGTCATTCCAGTTGACGATCAGTTCGCGTTGTCCGGCTTCGGTCAGAAGAGGCGCAGACGAAACCAGTTCCCTGACGCCAGCGGATGCCATCTTTTCGAGGATGGTTTTCACTTGCCGCAAAATGTGGGGGAGTGCGCCATCGAGAAAACGCGATTGGTCAAAGTGGGCGACGATCTGCAATTCGGATTCTGATTGGCCGACGTGCAGCGCAAGCGGCAGATCGGGAGTGATTTCCGGCGCGTGGAAAATGATGGCAGTTTCGAATAAAGGCGCATCGGCGGGCGCGGCGGCATTCTGCGCCTTGAGCTTTTGCGCGATGCCCGACAGCCAAGGCAGCAGTGGTTGATCGCCGCTGGCTCGCAGCCGGACGGGCATGATGTCCGAAGAGCCGTGGAGAATTCCGAACACTACTTCGTCTTCGCCGCTATAGCGGCTCAGCAGAATGGCCCAAGCCGCGGAAACAATGGACGGCAAGTCCAGCGAGTTATTTGCGGCGAATGAGCGCAGCCTCGATGTAGCTTCGGGGGATAAGCGAACCTGTTCGCTGTGGCGCTGAGGTGTAACGGTCTTGCCACCGGCCCTGGCGCCCGCGGGTAAAGGTGTGGAGGCACCGTAGCCTTCCGGCATTTGGTGCCCTGATGCTTCGATTACCATGAATCGCGAACGCCTGGGCAGTTACGCGGAGCCCGAGGGGTTTGGGGCCAGAGAACTTCTACCGCTAGGCGTTGGACCGGCTCTCGCGGGCAAACCTTCGGTAGACGGCAGAACCCAGGATTAGAAGGCCTACCAGCATTAGCGCCAAGTGCCGCGGTTCCGGTACTACAGTGATCTGCTCCTGGAAGCCGCAGCCCACTAAGGCGTTACCGCAACTGCCCATGGTGGCATCGCTGACGATCCGGAAATTGGCGAGAAACGAATCGCGGGCGGCTGAGCCGGTGTTCCCTCCAGTGGAGGAATACCACGAGGCGGCCGCTTCGAGGGCGCTATCGGTACCGGCGAGAGTGCCGATCTGGCCAAAGCTCTCTCCTGCCGGGTCCAGGATGTCCCAAATGGCCTGCTGAATGCCATCATTGGTGGTGCTGTTTCCGCCCACATTGAAAGCCTTGCTCGTTCCGTCGGCCATGTTGTATTGCGAGACCAGGTAAGCCGCCATCTGATACCTGCCGAGGTCCGTTGCGGTATTGATTTCACTGGCCATCGTCAGGGAGTTCTGATTGGTGATCGTTGTCCAGCTTGAAACACTGCCGAAGCGGGTATCACTCAGGTTAGAACCCGAGGTCAGCGTCGTTATATCGGCTTCGTAACCCGACCAGGGAACGTAGATAAAATTGGCGTAATCCACGCAATAGATTTCGATATTTTGCGTCCCATTCAGTGTCGCTTGAGCACCGCCACCGCCGCCGTCCAGTTGGAAATTATACCCAGTTGTATCGAGAGTATACGTCACCGGGCCGGCTTGGACGGCCACACAGAACGCCAAAAATATTACTGCTGTTTGACTAAACTGCTTGAAACCCATGGATCCCCTCCGTGGCATTACAGACCGTGCTTTTCGTAGACTGATTGTGTCCCGCACTCTTAGTTAGCATGACGGTTATGAGTTCTGCCTGTCAACAGATTACAGGCCGGTTAAAGCCTAATCGTACCCCTTCTCGTACTAGTACTGAAACTCGCTCAATTCCGCCCCAGTAAATTCCTGACGTGTGCCGCATCGGCCAGTGAGGGGTCTGCGGCAACCGCAGTACGCAACTCGTGCTCCCCTTGGGTGCGATTTCCACTTTTCAGGAGCGCCAGAGCCAAGTGGTAACGAAAACCGGCGTCGTTGGGATATTTGCGCGATAAGGCCTGAAAAATCTGCAAGGCGGTGGCGGTATCACCCTTCTTAAAATAAATAAAACCCGCGGTATCTGCGTACTGGGAATTGCCGGGAGATTTAGCTAGGGCTTTTTGAGAGAGCGTCATGGCCTCTTCCAGGTCCGAACCGGCGTCTGCCTCGAGGTAAGCCAGGTTGTTGAAAAGGTCCGGATCGTCCCCGCCGAGCTCGATTGCGTGACGGTAACTGGTTTTCGCCTGGGACGCGAGACCAGACGCCTGCTGAACGGCGCCAAGCCGGGTCGCCGCTCTCCGATCGCCGGGGGCCAGGTCGAGCGCTCGCTGGAGCATGGCGAGTGAGCGCGAAAGGTCGTGCTTGCGCTGATAAAGCTGCCCAAGTTGCGTGCAGATTTCCGGATCCTCGCCGCGCTTTTCGCGGAGCCGCTCATATTGCTGAATCGCCAGGTCGAGCTTTCCCGCGCGCGCGGCCGTGGACGCCAGCAGACTGCGCACGGCGATCGAATCGGGGAAGCGGACCGAGTCAGCGTTCAGCAGGCTGAGGGCTTTCTCGAGTTGGCCCTCGGCTGCGTACAGTTCCACCAAACCCTTCAGAGCGCGAAAGTCGCCCTTCCGGGGCTGGTAGGTTTCACGAAATAGTTTTTCCGCTTCGGGAAATCGCTTTTGCGCCAGGTCCAGCATCGCCAATTGCAGCTTGGCCTCGGTGTACGCAGGCTGGTCGCGGAGCAGGTGGATGTACTCGGGGCGGGCGAGATCCAGTTGTCCGAGTCCGACCAGCGCCGTGGCGTGGAGCAATCGGGCGTTGCGCATCCCGGGATTCAGAGCGAGAATGCGCTCGGAGTATCGCAGGCTCTGCTCAAATTTCTTGGACGCTGAACTGAGCTCCGCCAGCGCGAGCAGGGCCGCCACGTTTTTCGGTTCTTTCCGGACGACCAATTCGAACTGGCGGGTGGCTTGGTCCCGCGCGCCGGCGAGAGCGTACGCCCGGCCCAGGTGAAATGCCGCATCGAGATCATCCGGAGAGGCCTTCGCCACATTCTCGAGTTCGGACACGGCTAGCGCCTGATCGGCTTTATCGGGCGAATCGAGCAGCAAAAGGGCTAGGGATTTTCTTAATTCCGCGGAGGTGGCGTTTTGCCGGATCGCGTCATCGAGCACGCCGATGGCCTGCTTGGGCTTGCCCGCCAGCGCCAGCGTTTTCGCCTGGGCGCTGGCCGCGGCCACTTTCTCTTCCGGATGGGCCTTGAGGCCTAGGGAAACCGCTTCCAGAGCGCGATCCCACTCGTGAATTCCCTGGTAGAAATTCGCCGTAGCCAGGTAGCAGCGCCAGGGTGTCTGGTCTTCGCGCAGCATGGCATCCAGGAGCTGGAACGACTGTGCTGGTTTGCCGGCGTGCCAATAATGCTCGGCCAATTGCAGAACCGACTCTCGATTCTGCGGGTTGTTTGTGATCTTTAACTTCAACAACGCTTCGGCATCGGCCGCATGGCCAGCCGACATTTCGTAGGCATACAGCACATCGTAGACGGAAACAAACGTCTTGTTCTTCTCGATGAGCTCGGCGGCGGTTTGGCGCGCTTCCGGGTACTTTCCAGCCAGCAGAAGGGCCTGCGTCAGGCCCAGAACCACGTCAGGCTGCGCGGGATCGGCCTGGCGGGCTTGCTCGAAAAGCGAGATCGCTTCGCCAGGTTTCTTGTCGCTGAGGGCGAGATAAGCACGGAGACGGAGACCCGCAAAGGACTTGGGATTCTTGGCGAGCAGGCGATCGGCAATGGCGGCGATCTTCTTATACACGGCGGGATTTTTCACCGTCTCGATCAGATAATCGCCCAAATATAAGTTGCCTAGCTCAATATTGGCCTGGTCAAATTCCGAATTCAGAAGCACGGCACGGGAGAAGGAATCAAACGCGGCGGCGTAGTTGCCAGTGGCCCGTTGTGCCAAACCCAGCTTGTAGTAGGCTTCCGCCGACCGGGGATCCTTTTGGATCGCCTTGCGATAGACCAGGGTGGCTTCAGCATATTTCTTGGCGGCGAAAAACCGGTCGGCTTCCACCACATAATCGCGCGACGAGCGGCAGCCGATGGCTGCCACCAGAATGACGGAAATTACAGGCAACCTTAAAACTCTCACTTGGACCCCGTACTGGCCAGTTCGGCCGTCAAATTAAAAGGAATTTCGATCACCACATCCACATCCACCGGCATGCCACCGCGGGTCGCGGGCTTGAATTCCCACGACTCCAGATCCTGAATAACAGCTTGTTCCACGGCCGGAGCAGCGCGGCGCAGAAGCGATATCCGGTCCACGCGGCCGTCCTGTTTGATGACCGCGGCGATCTGCAAGCGCCGCTCTATGCGATTGCCGGCGAGCATCGCGCTGACCGGCTCGAGCTTGCGGAACGGAACCGGCGCGCGCATCGAAGGGGCGTCGCCAGGTTTCTGTTCCCGCTCGGCGAACCAAACAATCCAGTCGCCCCCGTAATCCGGCAGATTCTCGATGGGAACCACCATGGTGTAGACCGAACGGCCTTCGAAGCGGGCGTCGATGCCGCTCGGAATGGTGCGGGAAGAAGGCCGCAACGGAACCGACAACATATCTGCGGGAACACTGCGAACCGCTTCCGCATAAAGGATGGCGCGGCGATTGATGTTGATAGGAGGCCGCGGAATCGGGTTGGTTCTGTCGGCGCGAATACTGAGATCGGGAACGGTCAACGCGCCGGAACCTGCGCCCTCCCCGCTCGCGGGTTCGCCGAGCTCCGGAGCCTTGGAAAAACGGCCGGTGCGCGAGCCATCCGGCAGCGGGCCTTTCAGCTCTCCGGCGGCGTGCAGGCCGGCGATGGCGATGTCGGCGTTCGCGTTGCCCGCGCTGGCCGCCGTACCCACGGGCGCGTTGGGCGGTGGCGCGATGCCCGCCGAAAGAGTTGGCGCTCCAAGGCCTGCCGGCAACGTGGACCTTATGCCCCCCGAACTAGCACTGGAAGGACCGGGCGCCGGCGCGTCCAGCATGGTCGCGCCAACGGAAGATCGAACCGGCTGCGCCTCGGGAGGAGGCAGAACAAATGTCCTTTTGAGTTTCAACCCGGCCAGCACGTCCGGGGAAGTGGATGCTTTACTCCGTGCCTCCGGCGTGGGAGCGTCCATCATGACCGGAGAGGACGTATGCGCTACGAGCGTGGGAGTAGGAGGAACGAAGGTTTTTCGAGGTTCCGGCGGTTTCTTCACTTCCACGGGCGGCGGTGGCGGCAGCGCGGTATTCGTGCGGGCAATGAGATTCGGCAATTGCAGGTCGCGGGGCAGTTCAATTTTCGGCAATGGCTGCCAGATAAGTTGCTTGTAGGACTTGGGATGGGGAGATGCCGCGATTATGGCCTGGCTGGACAATTCCAAGCCCCTGGGTCTCGGAAAGTTGCCGATTTTCTTGGCTGGCGCCACTTCCGGCAGCTTCCTACGAAAGTCATAGAAGATGATTTTGTGCGCCTGGGGTTGGATAATCTCCCGATATAGCGAGCCTTCCGCAGTGTGTTCCTGCATCGGATTCAAAAACAGAATTGCCACGACCCCGCCGTGCAAAACGAGGGAAGTGACGAACGAAACCGGCTGGATCCGATAACTGGAAGTATTCTGGAGTGGTTCCGTCTGAGGATTAGATCGAATCCGTAGTTTGAGGGACATCGGCAAACGATCCGAACCGGCAAGTCCTTTTCACGAGCATAGCAGAATCGCCACACGCGCCTGACGCAGGTATTCACCTGATTTTGGCAGGCGTGGCGGCGATACCGGCACATGCTAAAATGCCTAGGCATTTGAGAACAAATGAGTTGAGGCTAGGATGCCATTACCAAGTCGGGTTGGTTTTATGAGAATTCCGGTGCGCGTGGCCATCATGCTGGCCGCGGCTGCCCGGTTTGCGGCGCCCGAGGCCAACGTGGTTCTCGATCAGGTTCGAGCGCACCACAAAGGCATAGCTGTCTGGTGGGTGGGCAACGCGGGATGGCTGATTAAGGCGGATGATTTGTTGCTCGGCATCGATCTGGACCTGAGCAACGAGGAGAAAGTCCAGCCGCCGCCGGTTACCGCAGAGGAACTTGCCGGGGAACTGGATGTTGCCTTTGTGTCACATCAACACGGCGATCACTGCAATGTGCCAACGATCAAGGCACTGGCCGCGGGCAGCCGCACCCTGTTCGTGCTGCCGCAGTCCTGTTTGAAAGAAGTGGCCGGGTTGGGCCTTCCCAGCAACCGCGTCGTAGTTCCCGAGCCGCTGCATCCGTTCGACATCAAGGGGATTCACGTCGAGCCGATCCACGCGATTCACGGGAATCAGGAGTTTACCGTACTTACGCGCGAGCCGGACTTTGTCGAAAACATCGCGCATAATTGCGGTTACGTTTTGAACATCCAGGGCAAGCGTTTTCTGCATCCCGGGGATTCCGTGCTTACCGAAGAGCACCTGGGGTTGAAGAACATCGATGTGCTGTTTATTTCCCCCACGGTGCATAACATGTACACCGACCGGTCGATGATTCTGATCAACCATCTGCAACCGGCGTACATTTTCCCGCAGCACTTGGGAACCTACCGGGAAACCGAAGAAGAGGCGTTCTGGATGCACGGCTATCCCGATGAGCTAAAACTGCGGCTCTCGGAAGACCTTCAAAAGCGCTATCACAAACTGCCGCTGGGGGGAATGTTCACGATTCAATGAGCGGCGGAGCCGGATTTTCTTCCGGTAAATTCCCTGACTTGCTGGAGTGCATCTTCGAGCGCGCGCTGAATTTCGGTGACCCGTTCTGGCAGGACGATCGGGCGGGCCTGGAGATCAAGCTGGAGCAGCTCGATCTGCAATCCGGCGCCGCTCAGGCATTGAGCAACGACATCGTGAAGGAAGCGGTTGGTTCGCGCTCGTTCGGTTTCCAGCACTTGCAACACGGCGCGCGCCGCGAGCTCCAGCTCCGCTACCGCCGGCAACGGTATTCCAACCGGGAAAGCGAACCCGGCGGTGTGCGTCACAGTGCCGTCGGCGGCGGGGAGGGCAATCAGGATGAGCGTGTGCTCAATGCCGGAAACGGAAGCGGTCCATTGCTCGCAAGGAACCTGCCCGGAGAACAGGTGCTCCAGACGGGCTGCCCAGCTTCCTTGCGGGTCATCGATGATCGCTACGGGACGGCGCAATAGATCTGCGGGAGAACGGCGGAACAGCCCAGCAGAATCGCCGCTAACATAGCGGAAGCGGCGTGTCCGGTCAAAGCCCCATTGACAAGCCGGAACGCGGCTTGCCAGGGACGAGTACGTGTCGTGGCGCAGTACGTCCTGGCTCATTTCGAAGTGGCGTGCCCGATTTCGCGGGCGAATAGCTCAATCATTGCATGGTACGCCGGAAGACACGCAATAGATATAGGGAGATTAGTGTATTTAGATGAATAGAAGATGAATTCACCTGCGCGGCGCCGCGTCAGCCCTGGGTACGGGCGCCTGGGGGTACATGCAAGAAGCTTAGGAACTCTTGTGGATTGCGCGTGAGCCCGGGAAAACTGGCCAGCACGCCGCCAGCGGGATCAAAAATGGCGTAGAAGGGAATGGCGATGGTGCCGAAGGTCTTTTCTTCAAACTCCTGATTCAGCCGGGAGGCGTCGTCGGTGCCGTCGGTGTACAGGTCGACTAGAACGAAGCCCTGCATGGCCGAGCGGACCTCCACCCGCGTAAACATATTGGCCTTCATCCAGTGGCAGTTCGTGCAGGCGTAACCGGTGAAGTTGACGAAGACCAGCTTTCCTTCGCGCCGTGCCTTTTCCCGCGCCTCGGGAAATTGGTTCTTCATCCAGGCGAGCGAGGTGTCGGCTCCGCCACCCGCGCCAAAGGCCGAAGACGCAGTGGGCGGCGGCACGTAGGCGTCCAGTTCTCCGAGCCGGCCGCCAAACATCCCCGGAATGAGGCTGACGGCGAAAGCGACGAAACTCATCCCGATCAGGAGGCGCCAGAGTCCCAGCGGCTCATCTTTCGAGACGCCTTCGAGCCGGAGGAATCCTAGCAGGTAAAGGCCGGTCATGGCGAACAGCACGACCCAGATCGCCAGAAAGCGCTCGCGCGTGAGGAGGCCCCATTGCAGAACCAGGTCCATGCTCGAAAGGTACTTGAACATGATGGCCAGAATGATGAACCCCATCACCACCTTGACGCGCGCCAGCCACCCGCCGCTCTTCGGCAGCTTTTTCAGGTAGGAAGGGAAGATCGCTAGCAGGAAGAACGGCGCAGCGAGGCCGGTGGCGAACGTAACCATGCCGATGAGCGGGCGCGCACCGCCACTTTGGATCGATGCCGCGAGCAGCGTCCCCATGAACGGGCCCACACAGGCAAACGACGCCAGCGCGAACGTCAGGCCCATCACCAGCGTGCCCACCGTGCCACCTTTCTGCGAGACGCTATCGAGCTTCGTCAGAACTCCCGAGGGGATCGTGATTTCAAACGCACCCAGCAGACTGAGGCCGAAAACTAGAAAGATCGCTGCAATGAAACCGTTGACCCACAGGTTCGAGCCAAGCTGCACGACCCCGAACGGACCCAGGATGGCGGTCGCCGCGAGGCCCAATCCGGAAAACAGGACGATGATGCCTAGGCAGAAGATGACCGCCTGGATAATGCTTTCGCGCCGCGATCCCGAGGGCCGGTTCAGGAAAAACGACATGGTGATCGGGATCATGGGAAATACGCATGGTGTGAAAATCGCCGCGAGTCCGAAGCCGAAGGCGGTTATCAGGAACAGGCCGAGATCCTGTGTTTGGCCGCTTGTTGGGGCGGGCGTTGCGGGCTTGGGGGTGGTGGCGCTGGTCGCCCCCGGCTTGAATTCGGTGTAGCTCGCCGGAATGGTGGGCGCCGCTTCTTTGGCGCCGAGGTCGATGGAGAGCGTCGCGGCGGCGCTGCGCTTCACGGGGGGGAGGCACAGCCGGTCATTGCACGATTGATAACGAACCTCTGCGCTAACCTCAGATCGGCCGGCAGCGGCGTCTTTTTTCAGTTCGACTTCAATCAGGAACGCGGCTTCGCCTTCGTAGGTCTCGGTGTCGAGACTAAAGTTCGGATCGAAGGCTCGCTTGGGCGGAGGCTGGAGGACCCGAAACCGCTCGACCGCCGGATTGTCCGCTAAACGAATGGTTGTGGGATTGGGTCCACCGGCAGGCGTGGTTAACGAATAGAGGTGCCATCCGGCCTCGATTTTCCCTTCCAGGTGGGCGAGGACTTTCGAACCGGGCCGTGCCGCCGGCGGGTCGAGCCGCAGCGACCATGTCACAGGGTTGTACTTCTGGGCAAAAACCGAACTGGCTGCCAGGAAAACGAGAACAAAGAATCGCGCGAAGCGCATCTGGAGTATTAGATTGCGAATCCGGCGATTAGTCACCAGCTTTTCCGGGTGTCCAGCGCTTGAATTCACTTTCGATGCGATCGTTGATCTTGCCGCTTGCAAACTCCGCGGCCACGCGGATGGCGTTCTTGATGGCATTGGCGTTGGAACGGCCGTGGCAGATGATGCAGACGCCCTTGACGCCCAGCAGCGGCGCCCCGCCGTATTCGGAGTAGTCCACGCGGCGCTTGAAATCGGTGAACGCAGCTTTCGAGAGCACGTAACCAATCTTGCGCGTGATGGTGGCTTCGAGCGATTCCTGCAACATGCTCTTGATCATCTCGACCAGGCCTTCGCTCACCTTGAGAGCGACGTTGCCGATGAAACCGTCGCAGACGATCACGTCGGCCTTCCCGGTGTAAATGTCGCGGCCTTCCACGTTGCCGATGAAGTTGATGGGCAGAGATTTCAATATCGGCGTGGCGGCGCGGGTCATCTCGTTGCCCTTATGCTCCTCCTCGCCGATGGAAAGCAGTCCGACACGCGGGCTATCGCGGCGCAGAATCACGCGCGAATAGATCTCGCCCATGACGGCGAACTGCGCCAGCATGCGGGCATCGCAATCCACATTGGCGCCCACATCGACCATCACCACGGGCGACCCGCTCACGGTAGGGAACACACCGGCCACCGCCGGCCGGTCCACGCCGGGCACCACGCCCTGCACCATCTTGGCGGTGGCCATCACGGCACCGGTGTTGCCCGCCGAGACGAAACCTTGAGCCTGCCCATCGCGCACGAGGCGCGAAGCTACGCGCAGCGAACTATCGCGCTTCGAGCGCACCGCGCGCGCAGCACTATCGTGCATGGTGATTTGTTCGCTTGCGTGATGGATTTCGATAGGGAGGGAGCGATAGTCTTCGTGGGTTTCCAGCTCCTGGGCGACCACATCTTCGCGGCCAACCAGGATCACCCTCACTCCCAAGCATTTGGCGGCCTGCACCGCGCCATCAACTTCCGGTTTCGGGGCCTGGTCCGCACCCATGGCGTCGACGGCGACGGTCAGCATGGCTTCGAAATCGCGCGATTGGGCACGGCCGGCACTTTATTCCTGTTCGACTTCCACTACTTCGCGGCCCTTGTATTGCCCGCAATGCGGGCACGCCCGGTGGGGCAGCTTCTGCTCGTGGCAGTTCGGGCACTCGGAGAGGCCGGGCGTCTTCAGTTTGTCGTGCGCGCGGCGATTGCCCCGGCGGGCGGCGGAATGTCGTCGTTTCGGGTTCGGCATTTCTCTATCCTCAGAATTCTAATTTTCCGCGATTTTGCCACACCACACGGCCGCGGCGCCGTTCCTTCATCCCTGCGAAAGCTTGCGCAGCGCACTCCAGCGGTCATTCGCCGGTTCTTCGCGGCAATCGCAAGCAAACTCGTTGCGGTTTCTGCCACATACCGGGCAGATCCCCTTGCATTCGGCGAAGCAAACACGCTGCATAGGCAGCAGCAGTATGATCTGCTCGCGCAGAACGTCTTCCAACTCCATCCCCGCACCTTCGTAGAAGCCGATCTCGGCTTCGCCTTCGTCGATGGCCACCTCTTCTTCGGCGTCGAGGGTGTTGCTCGGCCGGTAAAAGAGGTCAAACGCGGTATCCAATGGAAACTGAGCCTGGGCCAGGCATCGGTCACATTCCGATTCCAGCGTCACCGTGAGCCGGCCCTTGATGCGGACCTCGCCCTCGGTATTGGCCAGCAGTTCGGCGACGCCTTCCGCATGCAGCGGGGTGGCTTGCCGCACCTCAGCCCCCGAAAAATCAATTTCACCCGGCGGGAAGGTTTCGTCGAAACGCACCTTCCTTACTTCCATCTCCTTGATGCTGAGGAACATAGCTAACCTGGTCTGCCGGGAAAGTTACATTATAGCGCGAGAGGCGAAGTTACGCCGCTTTAGCTACCGGTAGAAACCGCCGAATACCATAATCGTACGCCGCCGCGCCGAGAATTCCCCCCAAAATCGGGCCAACAATGGGCACCCAGAAAACTTTGGGGCCGTCGGTGAGGCCGTTGTTCTTGAAGCCGGCGACAACAGTGAACAGGCGCGGGCCCAAGTCCCGCGCGGGGTTGATGGCGTACCCGTGCATGCCTCCGAACGACATGCCGATCGCCACGACGACGGCGCCGATCAGCACGGGCGTCAGATTCGCACCGGGCGGCTGGTTGCGCTCGTCGATGATAGCGAGCACCAGGAGCACGAGCAGCGCTGTCCCGATGGTTTGATCCAGCAGTCCGGCCGAGGGCGTGTCCGGGAACGCCGGAAACGTGGTGAAAATACCGGCGGTGTGATCGAGCTGGGGATCGAAGGCGCGAAATGCCGGTGCATAGTTCCAGAACACCAGGGCGGCGGCAATGAATGCGCCGAGCACCTGCGCGCCGATGTAGGGGCCGACCTTTCTCCACGGGAAGTCGCGATAGAGGGCCAGCGCAATCGTGACCGCCGGATTGAGGTGCGCGCCCGAGATGCGTCCCGCGATGTAGCAGCCCATGGTTACGGCGAGTCCCCAACCAAAGGTGATGTTGGTGAAACCGCCGTGCACTACTTCGCCGGGCGCTCCCGAGCCGAACAGCACCACCATGGCAACCACGCCATTACCGAACAGAATTAGGACCAGCGTGCCGAAGAATTCGGCAATCAACTCGGGCAACATGCTTCGCATAGGGCAGCCGGAATTCTACCGCACGGCTAGCGGCGCGAACAACGTGCGCGGCTCGATCGAAACGATTTTCCATTTCTTCTTTTGGCGCTCGACGCGGCATTTCACCATTTCCCGGCGGCGCTCCATCGGGCCCGCTGGCTCAAGCGAGTGAATCTCGAGGTACCAGTCGAGCTCGAGCGTTTGTGTGTGATCGTCACCCTCTTGCTTGATCACGTCGATCAACGCCGTGATTTCATTCTGCTCGGTAAGAGCCAGAATGTTCTGTTCCAACTTGTGATAGTCCGGCATGGTGTGGTCGACGCGATCGAGGAAAGCGAGGCCGTTGCCTTCGCTCAGTGCCGAGGCAAGGGCGGCCAATAGGTCGACCATCTCCTGGCGGGTGTCCGCGATGAGCGGAACCGCCAGAGCCATCAGAAACGCTCGGCGCGCAAAATCACGTCCGGTAACTGGCATTGATCCGAATGTAACCCTCGGTGAAGTCGCACGTCCAGAAGCGCGCCCGGCCCTTGCCCTTGCCACGAATCTGGAAATGAATGGCGCAGTCGGGCAAATCGAGCTTCTTCTTGAGTTCGTCTTCTGAAAACGGCGCAGCCAGGCCTCCGCGGCACACCGGCACGCCTTGCATCTCCACATCGACCTTCGCCGGATCGAACGCCACGCCCGCATTTCCGGCGGCGGAGAGAATGCGCCCCCAGTTCGGATCGCTGCCGGCGACCGCGGTCTTGACGAGCGGCGAATTGGCGATGGCGCGGGCGATGGTAACGGCCGCGTCCTCATTGGCGGCTCCGGTCACATCAATGGTGACGAGCTTCCGTGCCCCTTCGCCATCGCGCGCAATCATGCGGGCGAGCGTTTCCATTACCTCGGCGACACCTTCCTCGAACATCGCGAGCTCTTTGGGATCGGGCCGCACACCGGAGCAACCGTTGGCCAGGAGAATCATGGTGTCGTTGGTCGAGGTATCGCCATCGACGGAGATGCGGTTGTAGCTGCGCTCGATGGTGCGCGTCAGGATCGGGCGCAGTTTCGCGGCGGGAACGTTGGCGTCGGTGAGGACGAAGCCCAGCGTGGTGGCCATGCGCGGCTGGATCATGCCGGAGCCTTTCGTCATGCCCGCGATGCGCACCGTGCCGCGGCGCAGTTTCACTTCCGCGAAAGCCTCTTTCGGCACCAGGTCGGTGGTCATGATGGCGCGCGCCACGTCGCCGAAGCGATTCTCCGCCAGGCCGGCGACGAGTTGCGGGAGCGCTTTCTCGATGAGGGCGAAGTCCAGCTCGACGCCAATCACGCCGGTGGACGCCGGCAGCACCTGCACCGGCGGCAGCTTCAGTTGCTTCGCCACGGCGCGGCACGATGCCAGGGCAACGCGATCACCCGTGCGTGTGGCGCAATTCGCATTGCCGGCATTCACCAGGATGGCGCCCACCGTGCCTCGCGACGCGCGGAGGTGTTGGCGGCAGAGCTTCACCGGCGCGGCCTGCGCGCGATTCTGCGTGAAAACCCCGGCCGCGGCGGCGGGAACTCCCGAAACAATCAGTGCCAGATCATCGCGCGGCTGCGCGCGGATGCCGGCGTACGTGGCGGAATAACGGTAACCAAGCGGCAGATTCAATTCGGCTGTTCTCCCAGGATGTCGTTTTGGTTGAAACGCTGGCCGTTCGCGAACGCTTCGGCGGTCATGCGCTTGCGGCCTTCCAGTTGCACTTCGACAAGATCGAGGACACCGCCATCGCCCGCAGCGACGCGGAAACCGGGGCCGCTAACGACGCGTCCTGGCACATGGGCCGTCCGCTCGCCGGTCACGCGCGCGTGCCAGATGTGCAGCCGTTGGCCACGAAAGCGTGTGTACGCGCCCGGCCAGGGAAGCAGGCCGCGGACGCGATTGTGTATCGTGGCGGCTGGCTCGTTCCAGGCGATGGCTCCGTCTTCTTTCTTCAGGATGGGTGCGAAAGATGCCTGCGCATCGTTCTGCTTCAGCGGCGAGATCACGCCGCGCGCCAAACCGTCGAGCGTCTCGACCAGCAGTTGCGCGCCCATTGGGGCGAGGCGCTCACCGAGCTCGATCGCGGTTTCCTCGGGCCCGATTTCCGTCTCGCGCTCGAGCAGAATGTCGCCGGTATCGAGCCCCGCGTTGATCTGCATGGTCGTGACGCCGGTGCGTGTTTCGCCATTCGCGATGGCCCACTGGATGGGCGCCGCGCCGCGATACTTCGGAAGCAGGGAAGCGTGTACGTTCACAATGCCGCGGGGAGCAAGGTCAATGACTGATTGTGGAATGATTTGCCCGTAGCCCACCACTACCATGATCTCAGGCGCGAGCGAGGCCAAGTGCGCCTGCGCTTCTGGCCGCCGGATGCGCTCGGGCTGATAGACGGGAATTGCGAGGCGTGTTGCGGCTTGCTTCACGGGCGAGGCGGAAAGCTCCTGGCCTCGGCCTTTGGGGCGGTCTGGCTGCGTCACTACCGCGATCACAGTGTGGCCAGCGTGGACGATCGCATCTAGTGTCGGGACCGCGAACGCTGGGGTGCCTAGGAAGATCAGACGCATGAAAGGCAAAAGACAAAAGGCAAAAGGCAAAAGGCAAAAGGGAAGGAGGACAAGAAACTTTTGCCTTTTGCCTTTTGCACTTTGCCTTTTGCCTTCGCCATCATCATTTCCATTCGCCGGCTTTCACAAGCTTTTTCACCTTGCGCTTGATGAGATCCCGCTTGAGCGCGCTGATGTGCTTGATGTAGAGCTTGCCGTAGAGGTGGTCGATCTCGTGCTGGAACGCGCGCGCCAGCAGATCCTCGCCGGTCATCTCATACCACTCGCCTTTGGCGTTTTGCGCCCGCATGGTGGCCCGTTTAGCGCGCGAAACCTGCTCGCGAAAACCAGGAATGCTGAGGCATCCTTCTTCTCCGGTTTGCTTGCCCTCCAGGCGCAGAATTTTCGGGTTGATCAGCACGAGCTTGTCTTCCGGCTTCTCGCCGACCGACGTATCGACCACCGCGATCTTGCGCGCGAAGCCGATCTGCGGCGCCGCTAGGCCCACGCCCTTGTGCGCGTACATGGATTCGAACATGTCCGCCAGGAACTTGTGCAGCTCTGGCGTATCGAATTCCGTTACCGCCTCCGCTTCCCGCTCCAATACGGGGTCGACGAATAATTTGACGATGGGATAAACCATAACTCAGAAACTCTTGACCTGCTCCAGATATCCTTCGAAGTTGCGCCGGGTCTCGGTGAGCGAATCGCCGCCGAATTTTTCGAGGAACGCTTGCGCGAGAACCAGCGCGACCATCGCTTCACCAATCACTGCGGCCGCCGGCACCACGCAAACGTCAGACCGCTCATATGCCGCGAGCGCCGCTTCGCGCGTGACTAAATCCACGGATTCAAGGGGCCGCCGCAGCGTCGAAATGGGTTTCAGCAGGCCGCGCACCAGCACGTCCTGGCCGTTGCTCATGCCGCCTTCGATCCCGCCCGCGCGATTCGCGCCGCGTGTGAAGTGCCGCTCTGCGCGGTCGTAGCCGATCGTATCCTGCACTTTCGAGCCAAAACTGGCCGCGCCCTCTTCGGCGAAACCGATCTCAACTCCTTTCACCGCTTGCATAGAAACGATCGCCTGCGCCAGACGTCCGTCGAGGCGCGTGTCCCAAGTGATGTGCGAGCCGAGCCCCGGTGGCACGTTGTGCGCCACGATTTCGAAGACGCCGCCCACCGTATCACCCGTTTTGTACGCTTCGTCCACCAGTCGTTTCATGCGCTGCTCGGCTTCGGCGTCCACGCAGCCCAACAGCACTTCGGCTTTTTGCTGGAGCGCGACAATTTCTTCCCAGGTAGCCTCGCGCCCCAGCCGCGCTTCGCCGACCGCGATGACGTGGCCGCGCACCTCGATGCCGAATTCGCCCAGTAGCGCCTTGGCCAGCGTGCCAACAGCCACCCGCGCCGTGGTTTCCCGCGCGCTTGCCCGCTCCAGAATGTAGCGCGCGTCATGGAAATTATATTTGATGGCCCCGGCGAGATCCGCGTGGCCTGGTCGCGGCCGGGTGACCGGCTTTTTCTTATCCCCCGCGCCTTCAGCATCTTCCACCGGCAGCGCTTCGGTCCAGTTTTGCCAATCTTTGTTGCGAATGATAATCGCGATGGGCGATCCGATGGTCTTCGAGTGCCGCACGCCGGCGACGATCTCCGCGCGGTCGGTCTCGATCTTCATGCGCCCACCACGGCCGTAGCCCTGCTGTCGGCGCCAAAGCTCGTGGTTGACGGCGTCAATAGAAACAGGAATACCGGCGGGGAGCCCGGTCAGCGTGGCCACAAGGCACTCGCCGTGGGACTCCCCCGCGGTCTCGAATCGAAGCATGCGAAAAACTTATGCTAGCAGGTGGAACGGGAAACCGCAGACCGGCGGGAACTTTTCCGCTCGGTTTGCGTACAATCCAAAGGAATCCTAAAAGGAGACGTTCGCCATGGTCAAGTTCTTGCTGTGGTGCATTCTTTTCGTGCTGTGCTGGCCGCTTGCGCTGGTGGCCTTGGTATTGTTCCCGTTCGTGTGGCTGATTTTGCTGCCGTTCCGCCTGGTGGGGATTGCCGTCGGCGGAGCGCTCGCGCTGGTGACGGCTATTATCTTTCTACCGGCGCGTGTGCTGCGCGGGATCTAAGCCGGGTGTAGTAGCATCTCAGAGTGCGAGCTGGAATTCTTTGCGCCCTGGCCGCGGGCTGCGCGTTTGCGGCGGACCTACCTCCCAACCTGCACACCGAAGGCGTGCCGGCGATTCCCTCCGCGCTCACGGAGGACCTGGAGCATTACAGCGACATCCGCGCGGCGGCGTTGCTCGACTGGCATCCCACCAAGCGCGAGATCCTGATCACCACGCGTTTCGGCGACGTGCCGCAGATCCATCGTGTCGCCATGCCCGGTGGTGCGCGCACGCAACTGACTTTCTTTCCCGACCGCACCGCCAGCGCACGTTATCGGCCGCGCTCCGGCGACGTATTCGTATTTTCCAAGGACACCGGCGGCGGCGAGTTCTATCAGCTCTACAGCTTTGACGCGCGTACGAAAGCCATCACGCTCCTTACCGACGGCCATTCGCGCAACACCGGCGAGCTGTGGTCGGATGACGGAAAGTCGCTGGCCTACTCTTCCACGCTGCGCAATGGGCGCGACACCGACGTCTACGTGATGGACCCGGACGACCCGAAGAGCGCGCGCAAGCTGCTCGAAGTCGAGGGCGGCGGTTGGTCCGCGACGGCCTGGTCGCCTGATGGCCAGAAGCTGGTGGTGGAAGACCGGCGCTCGGTGCATGACAGCTCGCTGTATCTGGTGGATGTGGCAACAGGCGCGAAGGAGCTCCTGACCAAGGAGCAGGGTTCCTACGGCCACGCGCAATTCGCGAAAGACGGCAAGGGCTTGTACATCACCACCGATCGCGGCAGCGAGTACGAGCGCATCGTCTATCTCTCACTTGCCACGCATGAGCTAACCTTCCTGCGGCCCAGCCAGAAATGGGACGCGGATGAGATCCAGCTCTCAGCCGATGGCCGCCACCTGGCTTATTTGCTGAACGAAGACGGCTTCTCCACGCTGCACGTTCTGGACACCGCGACCCGGCAGGATGTGGCGTTGCCAACGGTGCTGCGCGGCGTGATCAGCGGCCTGCGCTGGCATTCGAACTCGCGCGATTTCGGGTTCACGCTTAGCTCCGCGCGAGGCCCTGCCGATGTTTACTCGATCGATATCGAGAAACGCGCGATCGAGCGCTGGACCGAAAGCGAAACCGGCGGCTTGAATGCCGAAGAGTTCAGCGAGCCCGAGCTGATCCACTGGAAGTCGTTCGATGGCCGCACGATTTCCGGCTTCTTGTATATGCCGCCGAAACGGTTCACCGGGTCGCGGCCGGTGATCGTCAACATTCATGGCGGGCCCGAGGGCCAGTCGCGGCCGATTTTCAACGGGCGCAACAACTACTACATCACCGAACTGGGCGTCGCGATGATTTATCCAAACGTACGCGGGTCTACGGGCTACGGTAAGACGTTTCTCGCTCTCGACAACGGGATCAAGCGCGAGGATTCGGTGATGGACATCGGCGCGCTGGTCGATTGGATTGCGGGCGATTCGCGCCTGGACACGAAGCGCGTGCTCGTGACCGGCGGCAGCTACGGCGGCTACATGACGCTGGCTTCGGCGTTTCACTACAACGACCGGCTGTGCTGCACTGTGGATGTGGTCGGCATCTCAAACTTCGTGAGCTTCTTCGAGCGCACTTCCCCTTACCGTCGCGATTTGCGTCGCGTGGAGTATGGCGACGAGCGCGATCCCAAGATCCGCGAATTTTTCGAAAAGATCGCGCCGCTCAACCACGCAAGCGAGATCACGAAGCCCATGTTCATCGTGGCCGGCCGCAATGACCCGCGCGTGCCCGCTCACGAAGGCGAACAGATGGCCGCGGCCATCCGCAAAAACGGAGCGCCCGTGTGGTACCTCATCGCCGACGACGAAGGCCACGGCTTTGCCAAGAAGAAGAACCAGGATTTCCAGTTCGCGGCGACCGTGATGTTCGTCAAGGAGTTTCTGCTGAAGTAAGCGGCTAGTCGATCCCGAACATCGCCCGGTATTTCTCCGGCAGCCGCACCGGCTTCATCTCCCGGTTGCAGAAAATGTGGCGTGTCGAGCCTGTAGCGAGTTTCCGGCCGCTTTCCGCCAGCTGCATCTCATAATGGAAACTGACGATCCGCGGGTTTGCTTCCGCCAGGCGTGTTTCCACGATCACTTCCTCATCGAATCGCGCCGGGTAAAGATAGCGGCAATTCGCTTCCACCACCGCCAGCAAAACGCCGTCATCCAGCTCCATGTCTTTGTAGCGGAATCCAAGCACCTTGCAGTATTCCACCCGCGCCACCTCCATCCAGACGAGGTAATTCGCGTAGTAAACCACCCCCATCTGGTCGGTCTCGGCGTAACGGACGCGCAGGCGTGTCTGGTGAGGAGCCATGCGCGCGATTATAAACCGTCGCAACCGGTTTCCGTCCGCAAGCGTCTGATAAACTGGCAGCTGGAAATGTGCGTGAAAGTACTGTTTTTCGGAGTATTGAAGGACATTGTGGGGTCCAGCGAGGAGCAGTTGACCGTTTCCGACGGCGCCCAATTGCGCAGCATTTTTGATCATTACGCCTCCCGGTTTCCCCGCCTTCGTGAGATGGCGTCGAGCATCGTGCTGGCGCGCAACGAGGAGTTTTCCGATGTTTCCGCCCCGGTCAGCGAGGGGGATGAAGTCGCGTTCCTGCCGCCGGTGAGCGGTGGAACCGCGGCGGCCGGGCTCGAATATTCACGCGAGATCCAGGACACCGCCGGCCACTTCTTCGCCCTGACCCGCCGGCCGATCGATACCCGCGCCCTCATCACCCGCATCGCGCGCGGTGAAGATGGAGCGGTAGTGAACTTCGAAGGTATCGTGCGCAATAACAGCAAGGGCCGGCGCACGCTGTATCTGGATTACGAATGCTACGAGCCCATGGCCATCAAGAAGCTTGCCGAAATCGGCCGCGAGATCGCCGCCTCGCGCGCCATCGGCCGCATCGCCATGGTGCACCGGTTGGGCCGGATGGAGATCGGCGAAACCAGCGTCGCGGTCATCGTCACCGCGCCTCATCGCCAGCCCGCGTTTGAAGCCGCGCTCGATGGCATCAACCGTCTCAAGCGCCTGGTCCCCATTTGGAAAAAGGAGTATTTCGTGGATGGCGAGGTTTGGGTGGAAGGGGAATGGGACCGCAATGCGCCTCTTGCATCGAATCCCTAGCCTCATCGGCTTGAGTTTGGCCGCGCTCGCGGCATTCGCCCAGCCCGCTGCCGATATCCGCGTCGACGTCAACCTGGTGCGCGTCGTCGCTACGGTCAAGGACCCCTCAGGCCAGCTCGTTGGGTCGCTCCCAAAAGAGGATTTCAGCATCCTCGACAACAACGTGCCCCAGGAGATTTCCGTGTTTGAGCGGCATACTGAGCAACCGCTCTCGGTTGCGCTCCTGATCGATACCAGCGGCTCGACGGCGAAGGACCTGAAGTACGAAGTCGATTCGGTCGGCCACTTCCTGCACGCGCTGCTCAATGAAGGCAACCCCAACGACAGCGTGGCTCTGTTCAGCTTCAACTGGCAAGTCGTCAAGCACAATCACTTTACGCGCAATGCCTCTTCGATCGAACATTCCCTGCGCGGGCTACACGGAGAGGCCGGCACTTCGCTTTATGACGCGATTTATCTCACGTCGAGAGAGTTGGAAGATCGCGAAGGCCGCCGCGTTATGGTGATTGTGACCGATGGCGGCGATACCACCAGCACCATGGACTTTCACGCCGCTCTCGAAGCCGCGCAGTTAGCCGACACCGCTATTTATCCGATTCTCGTCGTTCCCATCCCCACCGACGCCGGGCGCAATGTGGGTGGCGAAAACGCCCTCACTACGCTCTCGCTCGGCACCGGCGGCCACGTTTTCCTGCCCACGCTCGGCGCCGAGTTGGACAAAGCCTTCACGCAGCTCATTGAAGACCTGCGCACGCAATACCTGCTGGCCTACTATCCGAAAGACGTTCCGCTCACCAAGAACCGCTTTCATCGTCTGGACGTGCGTGTGCGCAATCCCGCATTGCGCGTGCTGGCGCGCAATGGCTATTATGGGGAAGCGGAAGGCTATCAGTCCGGCAGCCCGAGCGAGAAGATATCGGTAGTTCCCCGGAAATTAAAAAAGCAGGAGCATTAGTGGCATCGAAAGGCGGAGGAAGATCAGGTACGCGCGCGCCCGAGCATACGTTTGAGGAAGCCAGATACCTCAAGCGTCTGATCGAGCATCAGGTACCGGTGTGCGTGCGCTTGAGCAACAACGAGGAAGTCAACGGCATCGTTGAGTACTACGACGCCTCCTTCATCCGCATCACGCGCCAGGGCGCGCCGAATCTTTTCATTTTCAAACACGACATCAAGTATCTGATCGAGGCCGGCGCGTAGTGGCGTCGTATCTGGAAACGGCGGTCGAAATCGCCCGCGAATCGGGAGCGTTGATCGCGGACTCCTTCGCGCGGCACATTCCTTTCGAAACTAAGGGCGAATCCGATCTGGTTACGGAAGCCGACCGTGCGTCGGAGCGGCTCATCGTGGACCGCCTCACCAGGCACTTTCCCTCTCACGCCATCGTTGCCGAGGAAGGCGGCGGACATGAAAGCACTTCCGGCTACCGCTGGTACGTGGACCCGCTCGATGGCACCACCAACTTCGCCCACAGTTTTCCCTGCTTCAACGTAACGATGGCGTTGGAGCACCAGGGCGAGCTCATTGCCGGCGTGGTCTTCGACCCGATTCACAATGAGCTGTTCACCGCGGAGCGCGGCGCCGGGGCATTCTTAAACGGCAATCGCATTCACGTTTCCAAGGCCGCGAAGCTCGCCGACGCGCTCGTCGCGACCGGTTTTCCCAGCCGCAAGCGCCACCTGAGCATCAACATTCATTTCTATTACCAGATGGGCATGGTGACGCACGGTGTGCGCCGCTGCGGATCGGCCGCCATCGATCTGGCCTGGGTGGCCTGCGGCCGCCTCGACGCGTTCTGGGAGTTCGGACTGAATCCCTGGGACATGGCCGCCGGCCGTCTGCTCGTCGCGGAAGCCGGTGGCAAATATTCCGGCATGCACGGTGAGCCCCACCAGGTCCGCGGCCCCGATCTCCTCGTGGATAACGGCCTCCTGCACGACGAGATCCTCGCGCTATTCGCGGAGATCTTTCGCGGCAACTATCGCGTGCCGATGACGGAGCGCTGAACCGCGGCTATCAATCGCTGCTTACAAGCACGTCGAACCGATGCCGACACGCTTCCGCAGGAAGTGCGTGCGCTCTCCGGGCGGCTTGGCCAGAAGGCGGCGAATCTGATCGCGCAACCCGAGTTCACTTTCCACCTTCAGTGCCTTTAGTTTCTCGGAGCGCGATGGCTTTCTGTTCCTTGAGCGTCTTGGTGAGGACATCGAGCACCGCCCGGTCGCGCGGACGATTGGCCGCCCGCTTACTGGCGATGATATCAGACAGCGCCGCCACTAGAATTTTCTCGCCGCCGATGTCCACAGAAATCGCCCGGCTCTTCACACTGTTGTAGGATCGCGCCCCGTGGATCATCGCCATGAAGTCCAGTTGCAGGGATTCGTCGTCGGCGGCCAGGCGAAAGAGATCGGAAACCGGATAGTAAGGCCGTAGAATTACAGCACTCAATGCGCGAGCCATCGCCTTCAGTTTTCGCAGGTTCGCCGGTGTTTTTCGAAACAAAAAATCGACATCGACAGTCGTAACCGGCGCGCCCTGCAAGGCGGCGGCAGCGTTGCCGATCATAATCGCTTCGAGGCCGGCCTCCCGGAGTACTCGCGCGACTCGATTTAAAACAGGCGCTGCATTCATGACGTTTCGTCGAGCGCTATCAGGCTACCACTTCCGGCGTCCGGCTCGGTGACAGCGCCTCGGTGACAGCGCCTTGTCGTACCTCCGCGTCAAGCAGTATGCTACACAGCAGCAGATGAAGGTTGCGTCCCGTTTCATTTCAATTGCGCTTTCCATCTTTGGTCCCATCTTGTTAGGTCAGGAAAGTTCTTCGTTCTTTCTCCCCAAGCCGACGGGTCCGTACGCTGTCGGGCGAACTATCCTCTGGTGGACGGATCAGAGCCGGCGCGAGGCTGCCTTATCGTCGGTAGATGTACGTCGTGAGCTTGTCGCATTTGTTTATTACCCGGCTGACGCAACTGGTGTGAATGCTGATTACTATCCGGGCCTCACCGGTTTGGGACCTGTACCGGAAACCAAGATTCTCGAGAAGCATTTCGGATCGGCGTGGTCAGCCGTTGCGGCAGGACGAGTGCGGAGTCGCGCATATGCTGACGCTCCTTTTTCGAAGGAGGCTGGGCTGTGTCCGGTTCTGGTGTTCTCGCCTGGGGGGAGCGCCCCGTTAGCGATCTATTCGATCCAGCTTGAGGAACTTGCGAGTTACGGCTATGTCGTTGTCGGATTGGAACATCCCTACGACACTGCCTTGATTATCCGGCCCGACCATCGACTGATTCCGTTCGTCGATCAGAATCCTCATCCCGCAGCGCCGACGGCGGCCTGGCTGCGAGCCAGTATTAAGCAGGTCGTTCGCTGGGCAGCCGATACGAGGTTTGCCCTGGACGAGATTGCAACCTCGTTGCGAAGGCAGGATACACAGTTCTTCGGACACCTGGATCTGTCGCGCGTCGGTGTGTTTGGCCATTCTCTTGGCGGTATGGCGGCGGCCCGTCTCTGCCAAGCTGATTCTCGAATCGGGGCATGCATGAACCAGGATGGGGAGATGTTCGGGATCCCTTTTGGAGGCACGGAACCGATTTCATCCTTGAATACAGAACAGCCCACAATGGCGCCTTTCGTAGATATCTACGCGGCTGAACAGCTCGCGACCGATGCCCAGTTAGCCGCGGTTCATGTCACCCGCGCGCAGTTTGAGAGCTGGAGGAATTCGAAAACCGAAGCTTTGCGCGCCTTTTTGAGACGGAATACCCGAGCCAGCTACTTGGTTGTCGTGAAGCGGCCCGAATTCACTCACGGCACCTTCATGGATATCGCTCAGCTCGACGCGAATATCGCGGGGAACGATGCATCCCAGGCTCGATCAAACCTTGAAGTGGCCACCCGTCTCACCCGCGCGTTCTTCGATGCAACTCTGAAGCGCCAGCATGAGAGTTGGGACGGGTTCCTTCAAAGACCGCCGAGCGGGATTACCGTGGAGCGGTACGGAAATCAGCATACCCAGTAGCCCTGCAAAGCGGCGGCGGCATTGCCGATCATGATAGCCTCCAGGCCGGTCTCCCGGAGCACTCGCGCAACTCGGATCAAAATTGGTGCGGCGTCCAGTTGTGGAGCGGCTTTCGTCGAGCGTTGTCAGCTTACCATTTCCGCCGCTTTGCTCGCGCCGCGTGATGCGAATTCGCTCGACTGGCGCCGCCACCGCAGGAAAGAATGCCGGGCTATTCCTTTACTTTCAGCGCCTTAAGATGTTAGCCTAGGTGTCTCATTTCCATGCGTACAGTTGATTTGATCCAACGGAAGCGCGACGGCGAGGAACTGGATTCCGCAGAGATTTCCTATCTGGTTGACGGATATACCCGAGGCGAGATACCCGACTACCAAATGTCCGCGTTCCTGATGGCCGTCTTTTTTGAGGGCATGACTGACCGCGAGGTCAGCACCCTGACGGATATCATGATTCGCTCCGGTGAGACCGTGGATCTGTCGTCGGTCCCAGGCGTCAAGGTCGACAAGCACTCGACTGGCGGCGTGGGCGACAAGACCAGCCTCATCGTTGCGCCGCTCGCGGCGGCGGCCGGCGTGGTGGTGCCCATGATGTCGGGCCGCGCGCTCGGGCATACCGGTGGCACACTCGACAAGCTGGAATCCATTCCCGGTTTTCGCACCGATCTCACCGTGGACCAGATGCGCGCGCAGTTGACCGAGATCGGCCTGGCTTTCATCGGGCAATCCGAACAGGTGGCGCCGGCCGATGGCAAGCTCTACGCCCTGCGTGATGTCACCGCTACAGTGGAGTCGATTGCGCTGATTGCGTCCTCCATCATGTCGAAAAAACTGGCGGAAGGCCTGGATGCTTTGGTGCTCGATGTGAAAGTGGGAAGCGGCGCGTTCATCAAGAAGCAGGTCGACGCGCGGCGGTTGGCGCAAATGATGGTGGGCATCGGACGGCGAGTGGATAAGCGGGTGCAGGCCCTCATTACGGACATGAACCAGCCGCTCGGATACGCGGTGGGCAACGCTCTCGAAGTGATGGAAGTTTCGCAAACCCTCATGAACCAGGGTCCTCCCGATCTCACGCGGCTCAGTCTGGAACTCGCGTCCCGCATGATCTTCCTGGCCAAAATCACGCCGACGCTCGATGAGGCCCGCCATCTCGCCGAGAATAAGCTGGTGGATGGTTCCGGTTATCGCAAGTTCAAGCAGGTGATTCAGGCGCAGGGCGGAAATCCCCAGGCTCTGGACAAGTTCGAGCTGTTGCCCAACGCCACTGGCATGCGTGAGATCGCGTCGCCACGCGCCGGATACGTCAGCGCCATCGAAGCCGAAGATATCGGGCGCGCTTCCACGCTGTTGGGCGCGGGCCGCGGCAAGAAGGATGATCGCATCGATCCCGCGGTGGGCGTGATCCTCGAAGTCAAAGTCGGCGAGAAGGTGGATGCCGGTGCGGTGCTGTGCCGCCTCTACTACACCCACGAAGAACACGTGGAGGAAGCCGCGGACTTGGTGGAGGGCGCGTTCCGCGTCTCTTCGCAGAAGGCCGAGGACCGTGAGTTGATTCTTGAGGTGGTGGGATGACTTTTGCACTGCTCCGCCGAATAGACCCTCACGTCGCGCATTAAATGGGCCGCTACACCGGTCTGCTCGGAATCCTCGCCATCCTGGCGGCGGGTTATCTGTTCTCGACCCATCGCCGCTCCATCCGGCTCGGCGTGATCTTCTGGGGCCTGGGTTTGCAGTTTGGGCTGGCGGTTCTAATTCTGAAAACTCCCTTTCGAAAAATCTTCGAAGTCATCGGCGTAGGCGTCAACGCCATGCTCAACTTCTCCGAAGCCGGCAGCAATTTCGTCTTCGGACCGCTGGGCATAAAGAGCGGCCCGTTCGGCGTGGTATTCGCCTTCCAGATTCTGCCCATCGTCATCTTTATCGCCTCATTTTTTTCGATCCTCTATTACGTGGGAGTCATGCCGGCCATCGTAAAAGGGATGGCCGTGGTCATGCAAAAGGTGATGGGTGTGAGCGGCGCCGAATCACTCAACGTCGCGGCGAGCATTTTCATGGGCCAGACCGAAGCGCCGCTCACCATCAAGCCGTTCATCGCCGGCATGACGGAATCGGAACTGTTCACCATCATGGTGAGCGGAATGGCGCACATTTCGGGCTCGGTGATGGCGGCGTACGTCAAAATTGCAGGCGTGCGAGTGGAGCACCTGCTGACTGCGGTCATCATGACCGCTCCCGCAACCATCATGCTCGCCAAAATGTTCGTGCCCGAGGTCGGCAAGCCGGCCACCAGCGGGCGCGTGGATGTGCGCGTCGAGAAGACGGCGGTGAATGTGATCGACGCCGCGGCGCAGGGCGCGGGCGACGGAATGCACCTCGCGCTAAACATCGGGGCCATGCTGATTGCCTTCCTGGCGTTGATCGCCATGGCCAACGGAATTCTGGGGTGGGGACGCGGATTGCCTGGTTTGCACTGGCTGCCCGCGACTTTGCAGCAGATTTTCGCCTGGCTGTTCGCTCCCATCGCATGGTTAATGGGCGTTGCTTGGGATGATTGCGCCACCATCGGCAACTTGTTGGGAACGCGGCTCGTTCTGAACGAATTCGTGGCTTTCTTGCAGCTCGGGCCCCTAAAAGCGCACCTCGCTCCCAGGTCGTTCACAATCGCCACATATGCTTTGTGTGGTTTCGCTAACTTCAGTAGTATCGCCATCCAGATCGGTGGAATCGGTGCCATCGCGCCCAATCGCAAGGGAGATTTGGCGAGGCTGGGTTTAAAATCGGTGGCAGTGGGGTCAATGGCAAACTTCATGTCAGCCTGTATCGCGGGGATGCTAGTGTGATTTCGGACGCCACCAAGTGGATTTCCGCCCGAACGAAACTGCGGCCGCGCATCGCCGTAGTGCTGGGGAGCGGGTTGGGTGGATTCGCCGATGAGTTGATCGGGCGCGAGGAGTTTTCGTATAAGGAGATTCCGCATTGGCCCGCTTCAACCGCCGCGGGACATGCGGGCAAGCTGATTTTCGGGCTGCTGGGGACGCTCGAAGTGGCGGTGATGGCCGGGCGGGCGCATCTCTATGAGGGATACACGCCGGCGCACGCGGTGCTCGGCGTTCGTGTGCTGGGGGAGTTGGGGGTTCGGGCGTTTATTTTCACCAATGCCGCGGGGGGGATTAACACGGCGTTCGAGCGCGGATCGCTGGTGCTGATTTCCGACCACATCAATCTGCAAGGTTCCAATCCTCTGGTGGGGCCGAATGACGAGTCGCTTGGCCCGCGCTTTCCCGATATGACGGAGGCGTATTCGCGCGTGTATCGCGAGACGGCGAAGCAAGTTGCCCACGATTTGGGTATCCGGCTGGGCGAGGGAGTTTATGCCGCCGTGCTTGGACCGAGTTACGAAACGCCGGCTGAGATCCGTTACTTGCAGGCGATCGGGGCGGACATGGTGGGGATGTCGACCGCGGCCGAGGTCATCGCGGCCAATCATTTGGGCGCGCGATGCCTTGGCATCTCCTGCGTCACCAACATGGCGGCGGGAGTCTTGCCGCAGAAGCTCAATCACGCGGAAGTGCTGGAAACCGGGGCGGCGGTGCGCGACACGCTCGCCAGGCTGTTGAAGGCGCTGGTACCGCGGCTGGAGATTTGAATGGACGCTCTGGTCGAGGCCGCGCTCCAGGTGCGCGAGAATGCGCACGCGCCGTTTTCCAAATTCAAAGTTGGCGCGGCGCTCGAAGATGTTGACGGCCATGTGCACACGGGCTGTAACGTCGAGAATGCGACATATGGGCTGACGGTGTGTGCCGAGCGCGTTGCGGTGTTTAAAGCCGTTTCCGAAGGCGCCCGCAAATTCCGGCGGATCGCGATTGCGGCCGACACCGACACATTGACCCCACCTTGCGGCGCCTGCCGGCAGATTCTTTGGGAATTCTGCGGCGACATCGAACTCATCCTAACCAATCCGCGCGGCAAGACCGAAACCCTCCGTCTGCGCGAACTTTTCCCGAGGCCATTTGATGCGTCGTTTTTGTAGTCTGCTGGCGCTCGTCGCGTGGAGCGCGTTCGCTGAGCCGGTCGATTGGATCTGGAGCGCGCGCTACGTCATCACCATGGACGCCGGGCGGCGCGTCATCGAAAATGGCGCCGTGGCCATCCGCGGAGCGCGCATTGTGGCGGCAGGGGCCAAGCGCGAAATCGACCGCGACTACCAGCCAAAAGAGCGGCTCGACCGGCCGGACGCAATCATCTCGCCCGGGCTGATCAACACTCACACGCACGCTCCGATGGTGCTGCTGCGCGGCATCGCCGACGATCTGCGCTTACAAGATTGGCTGGAAAAATACATTTTCCCGGCCGAGGCGCGCAACGTCACACCGGATTTTGTGCGCTGGGGAACGCGGCTGGCCTGTCTCGAAATGCTCGAAGGTGGCACAACGACGTTCACGGACATGTACTACTTCGAGGACGTAATCGCCGAGACGGCCAAGGAGTGCGGCATGCGGGGCGTGTTGGGTGAGACGATCATCGGGTTCCCCTCGCCGGATGCAAAGACGCCCGCCGATGCGCTGGCGTTCACGGAAAAATTCATGACGCGGTTTCATGACGACCCGCTCATTACGCCGGCGGTAGCGCCGCACGCGATCTACACGAACTCGGACGAAACGTTGCGGGAATGCAGGGTGCTGGCCAACCGGCACTCGGCGCCTCTGCTGATCCATCTTTCGGAGACGAAGCGAGAAAATGACGAAGCGCTGACAAAGCGCGGCAAGACACCCACGGCGGCGCTCGAAGCGCTGGGCGTGCTCGATGGTAGAACCGTCGCGGCGCATGCGGTCTGGGTGAACGACGCGGATGTTGCGATCCTGCGCGAGCATCACGTGGGCATCGCGCACTGCCCCTCGAGCAACATGAAGTTGGCGAGCGGCATAGCGCCGGTGGTGAAGATGCTGGCGCTCGATCTCGCGGTGGGTCTCGGGCCGGATGGGCCGGCGGGGAGCAATAACGATCTCGACATGTTTGAGGAGATGGACCTGGCTTCCAAGCTGCAAAAAGTCACGATCGGTGATCCGGAAGTGCTGCCCGCACGCCAGGCGCTCGAAATGGCGACGATTCGCGGGGCGCGCGCCTTGGGTATGGAGAAAGAGATCGGGTCACTCGAATCCGGCAAGCGCGCCGATGTAATCGTGGTGCGGTTGGATCGGGCCAACGCCGTGCCGCTCTATGACGTGTATTCGCAGATGGTGTACGCGCTGAAGGCGAGTGATGTGCAGGACGTCATGGTTGATGGGCGAGCGGTGGTGCGCGAGGGGCAGTCGCTGACGCTCAATGCGGCGCAGGTGCTGGCGAAGGGCAATGAATATGGCCGCAAGGTGCAGGAAAGCCTCAAAGCGAAATAAGATGGCTGCGGTTCTGGGCGGCCTAGCCCGCGCCCGCCAACGCCACAATCGCCTCCTCGGAACCAAACAATTGAAGCGCCCTCTGGCACAATAGACTAGAGATGCCCTCGCTCGCCCATTCTGTGGAGAATGTTCCGCACTCGCGCATTCGCGAGCTGGCGGAAGTAGCCATGTCGATGGACGGTGTGCTGCGGCTGTATTTTGGCGAATCGAACCTGCCGACGCCGGACTACATCAAGGACGCCGCGGTTCAGGCGCTGGCGGACGGTTACACATTTTACACAGAGAACGCGGGGCTGCCGTCACTGCGGCGCGCGATCGCCCGGCACTACCGGAAATGGCACGGCGTGGAGCTCGACTCGGAGAGCGAGATTGTGATCACCGCGTCCGGCGTACAGGCGCTGAATGTGAGCCTGCGGGCGATGGTGGATCCGGGCGATGAAGCGCTGGTGCTGACGCCCGCGTGGCCCAATGGCTCGTCAATCATCGCAATGGCGAATGCGGTGGCCAGGCAGATTCCACATCCGCTGTGCGGGGACCGTTACCGCATTGATTTCGACGCGCTCGAAGCCGCGGCGGGACCGCGCACCCGGCTGGTGCTGTACACGTCGCCTTCGAACCCGCTGGGCTGGGTGGCGACGGAGGAGGAGCAGCAACGGCTGCTCGATTTTTGCCGCGCGCGCGGGTTGTGGCTGGTGGCCGATGAAGTTTACGACAGGCTCTACTACGCCGGCGAGAGTCTGGGCGGGCCAGTGCCCTCGATTCTGCGCAAAGCCACGCGGGAGGATGCAGTGGCGGTTGTGCATTCGTTCTCGAAGAGCTACTGCATGACGGGGTGGCGCGTGGGTTGGCTCATCGCGCGGCGCGATCTCGGCCTGAAAGCCACGCAACTGAACGAATTCATCATTTCGCATGCCCCCACGTTTGCGCAGAAAGCCGCTGAGACGGCGCTCGAATACGGAGAGGCGGAACTTGGGCGCATGCTTGAGCGGCTGAAAGAGAATCGCGATTTCTGCCTGGCCGCGTTGCACGAGATGGCAGGCGTGACGGTTCCCGCGCCGGATGGAGCATTCTACCTGTTTCCAAAAATCGAAGGGCTGACGGACTCGTTCGAATTTTGCCGGCGGCTGCTGATGGAAACGAAGGTTGGCCTCGCGCCGGGCGTGGCGTTTGGCGCGGGCGGCGAAGGCTCGGTGCGCATCTGCTATGCGGCGGACCGGTCCATTCTGGAGCCAGCAATGGAACGGCTGGGGCGATTTCTGCGAGGTGGGCGGGTTCAGAACGTTGCAGAATGACCGGCGCGACGCTTTCTGTAGTACCATGCGCCTGATGCAACGGGAGGGCGCAATTCGTGATCAAAGGCTTTAAAGATTTTCTGTTGAAAAACTCAGTGCTGGCGCTGGCGATCGGTTTCATTATGGGCGCGGCTACGGGCAAAGTTGTGTCGTCGCTGGTGGCGGACATTATCATGCCTGGCATCAGCCTGGGGCTTCCCGGCGGCGAGTGGCGCACGGCTAAGTGGGTGCTGAGCAGCAAGGTTGCCGCAGACGGCAAGCCAGTAGTGAATGCCATCAGCTACGGCAACTTTTTCGGCAACGTAGTGGACTTCATCGTGATTGCCTTTGTGGTTTACTTGATCACGAAGGCGCTGATCAAAGAAGCACCGGCGGCGCCGTCAAAGAAATGTCCGCGATGCATGGAGCCCATTGCTGTGGAAGCTACAAAATGTAAGTTCTGCACGGCAGATATCGGATAAGCCGAGGCACTTAATAAGATGTGTTACCGTATTGTTACTGACATCGCATGCCACTCCGCGGCTAACATACCTCAGATTTTACAAACTGTTTACGCTTAGTTCGGGACACAGACACACCAGCACGGAAAAAATGGAAGCATGACACGAAACCCATTTTTCCGAATCCTGTTGGCGGCCGTCTCGCTCGAATGCGCGGCCTGGGGACAAGTCTCGTTCTTACGGAACAACTCGATTTTGAATTCGCTCCAGAGCGTTACCGGCTCTACGATACCATCCAATGGAGATTTAAATCCCTATGGTGTGGCCTTCGTCCCCGCCGGTTTCCCTTCCGGCGGCACCATCGCTGCGGGCGACGTACTCGTTGCGAATTTCAACTCCAGTGGCAACACTCAAGGGACCGGCACGACCATTGTCAGCGCCTCGCCAAGCGGCCAGCAGTCCCTTTTCGCAACTTCGCCCCTACCGGGAGTGGACACAGCTCTTGGAGTCTTGTCGAGCGGTTACGTGGTGGTGGGAAATCTCCCCGTTACATATCCAAATAATGTTCCGACACCCGGGCAGGGATCCCTCCAGATTTTCGATCGGAACGGGCATCTTGTCTCTACGCTCAATGACACGAACCTTCTCAGCAGCCCGTGGGGCCTGACCATTAACGATCAAGGAGCGGCTGCGCACGTGTTCGTCAGCAACGCGACCGGTAACGTTACGCGATTGAACCTTTCGATCAACAACAACGGCGTGACGGTGATCAGCAAGACGCAGATCGGAGCCGGTTACACCAGTAAGCTCATTCCCGCGGTTGTGGTGACGGGACCGACGGGTCTGGCGTACGATTCAGTTCGCGACACTCTGTTCGTGGCATCCACCGCGGACAACGAGATTTTCGGCATTAGTAACGCCTCCACGCGGACCAGCGGTTCGGATACTGGTTTTGTGGTTTTTGCCGACCAAACGAACTTGCATGGCCCACTCGGATTGGCGTTCGGTCCGAATGGCAACCTGATCGCAGCCAATGGCGATGCGGTGAATGCAGGAGGCACACAGAACGCCCTTGTGGAGTTCACCGAACAAGGGTCTCTCGTCGCTACCTATGGCGGGGCACCTGGCGCGGCATTCGGAATTGCCAGCGCCAATTCTGAAGGGGCTGTTCGCTTTGCGGCGGTGGATGATGATTTGAATACACTAACCGTCTGGACGCTACGCTCGCCATTCTGAACGGTGTAGATGGAACACGCCGCCTACTTACTAAGTCAGCAAGTGGCGGCTTACACTTACTGCGGCGATGTAATCTGAACCTCGGCCGTTAAATTCTGCCAGTCAGGTAGTTCATATACTCGTAACTTAGTGTTGAGGGGTCCGGACAGGTCTTTGGACTCATAGGGTCCCAGCGACGCCAGCTTGAAGGAGAAAGTTCCGATGGCTTCCTCGTCGGACTTAGCCGTACGGGCCCACAGGTTCACGTTCGCGGCGAGGTCGGAGATTTCGGCGCCGGAGTGATTGACCACCACGAAGCGTACTTCCGGCGTCTTTTTAGAATCCTCCGTCAATCGCATCCCCACAATTTCCACGTACTTTTGCAACGTACTGTTGGTGGTCTTGGCATTGGTCGCGGCCACCGCGGGTGCGGCTTGCCCTGGCGCCGGCGAGCTTGCCGAGGTGTCGCTTGAACCGCTGAAGTGCTTGATCCCAAAGAACACGGCTGCGCCAACAGCCAGAAACAGCACTGCGAAGCCGATGGTCATCAGCCATGGCGGAAGGTTGATCCCGCCGGCGGGTTGCGGTAGCGCGAATCCCGGCGCGGGGGGATAGGATGCCGGTTGCGGTTGGGCATACTGCTGCGGCTGAGCATACTGCGGCGGTTGCGCGTACTGTGGCGGTGGCGCATACTGCGGCGGCTGTGCGTACTGTGGCGGCGCGTACGGCGGCGGAGGAGGCGCCGGCGGCCCGGGTGCTGCTGCGGGGGGTGCGCCTTGCCCCGGCTGCGGCGGTGCCTGGCCCGCCTGCTTAGCCGCGCAATCCGGGCATTCGTTATAGGCTGGCGGAACTTCTCGACCGCATTGCGGACAGATCCAAGTGAACATGTCTACCTCTAATCTACCGCCAAGAGCGCCACTGACGCTTGAGTACTACGCCCGGCCGCGCTCCGGTGTGCCGGCCGCGGTCCAAAACGACCTGGCCGTTCACAACGACGTACTCGATACCCGTGGCATACTGATGCGGCTTGGTGAACGTTGCGTTATCAACGACGTGCTCGGCGTCAAAGATGGTTACATCCGCCATCATGCCGGGACGCAGCAGGCCGCGATCGAAGGCCCCGATTTTGGCGGCGTTGGCTGAGGTCATCTTACGGATGGCGTCCTCCAGGGTCAGCACCTTCTCTTCTCGCACATAGCGGCCCAACACGCGCGGGAACGTTCCGTAATAGCGCGGGTGCGGATGCCCCGCAGCCAGCGGACCCTCTGTCGCCACCGCCGTGCCGTCCGACCCGATGGAAACGAACGGCTGTTTGAGGGCGTACTGCATGTCTTGTTCGGAGTGATGAAAGTAGACGGTCGGAACCGAGCCGCCGTTACTCTCCAACAGCTCAAAAAGCACATCGAGCGGGGGCTTGCCGATCGCCTCAATCACCTGGTTCATGCGCATGCCTTCGAACTTCTTGTATTGAGGATTCGAAAGCGACACCAGCAGCATGCCCTCCCATCCGCCGGTTGCCGTGTAGTGGTCGTACCAGTTCGAGCCGGGGATGCCGTGCAGGATTTCGCTTTCGAGCCGTGATCGCAGGGCTGGGTCCTTGAGGCGTTGGAGCATGGCCTCCGTGCCGCCTTCGTGCGCCCAAGGCGGAATGATGCTTGCCAGATCGTTCTGGCCGGCGCGATATGGATACACGTTGGCCTGCACCTGGTGGCCTTCGGCGCGTGCGCGGGCGATGGTTGCGATCAGCACCGGCATCTGGCCCCACATGGTATGCTCGGCAATCTTGAGGTGAATGATGTCCACCGGCACGTGTGCGCGGCTTCCGATCTCGATGGCTTCCGCCACCGATTCAAAAACGCCCCGGCCTTCGGTGCGCATGTGCGTGGAGTAGCTGCCGCCGTAAGGCGCCGCGGCCTGGCACATGGCGACGAGGGTATCGGTATCGATCCACGAGCCCGGCGGGCCGCTGAGCGAGCTGCTCACGCCCAGCGCGCCTTGCTCCATTGCCTGGCGGACGAGCGCGCGCATCTGGTCGAGTTCAGCGGGTGTGGGCGGGCCGGCTTGCTCACCATGCACGTAGGTCCAGATCTGGCCTGAGCCGACGTAACTCGCGATGTTGGTCGAAATGCCCTGCTTCAGCAGACGCGCGAAATAGCCGGTGAAATCGGTCCAATCGGGCACTCCGCCGCTCACCAGCACGCGGCGCGACGCCGGAGGTTGCTTGCCGCCCACCGGAGCAGCAGACTCGCCTTCGCCCAGAACCATCGTCGTCACGCCCTGGCGGATCATGCTTTGCGCGTTGCCGTCGGCCAGGATCGTGTAGTCGGAATGGTTGTGCATATCGATGAACCCGGGGGCGACGGTGAGGCCCGCGGCGTCGATTGTGCGCTTAGCAGTAGCTCCCGAGAGCGGACCCAGGGCGATGATCCGGTTGCCGCGGATGCCCACATCGCCCAGGAACGAGGGGTTGCCGGTGCCATCAACCAGGCGGCCGCCGCGAATCAGGAGATCGAAATCCTGCGCGAAGGCAGATGAGGCGATTAGAAGAAACAGCGGAAGAGCGCGCATCGGGTGAGGCTCAGTGTACTACAACGGTAGTGTGGCGCTTCACTTCTTCCAACGCGCGGCTGGCGCTCCGCGGTCGCTAGGCATTCTTCCGGCCGCGTTCAATCCGCCGACCCGCGCTCATCTGGCGCTGGCGCGCGCTGCGCTGAGAACGGTCGACGAGGTGCTTTTCGTGCTGCCGCGCCAGTTTCCGCACAAGGCATACGAGGGTGCGACGTTCGATGAGCGTGTCCAGATGCTGCTGGCGGCAACGCGCCTGGAGCCCCGTTTCTCCATCGCGGCAAGCGATCGCGGCCTGTTCGTGGACATCGCCGAAGAATGCCGGGAGGCTTACGGTGAGACGGTGCGCCTGTTGTTCATCTGTGGCCGGGACGCTGCCGAGCGCATAGTCAGTTGGGATTATGGCGAGCCGGATGCGTTCCACAGGATGATCACGCAGTTTGAGTTGCTGGTGGCACCGCGAGGTGGGCAATACGAGCCGCCGGCTGAGATCCGGGATCGGGTATGCATCCTGGAAATTGATGATGACATTGGATTTATCTCGGCCAGCGGGGTTCGCGATCGTCTGCGGACGGGTGCGCCTTGGGAGCACTTCGTACCCCCGGAAATCGTGCCGCTGGTTCGCACCATTTACGGTTAACGCGCGATTCATGTAATAATCGCGCCCGCACACTGTCATATGTGTGTATGCAGAGCTTGCAGGCTGTAATGAACCAGCCCCCACCGCCGATGGCCGGTCCACCCGCCGAGTTGGAGCAGATTTTCCGCGATCATCACGCCGGCGTGCTGCGCGCTGCGTACCGCGTCACGGGCAATGCTTCGGATGCCGAAGATGTGCTGCAAACCGTGTTCCTGCGCATGGCGCGGCGGCAGCCGGATGCTGTGCCCATGGGCAATGTGGCGGGGTATCTGTATCGGGCAGCGGTGAATGCGGCACTCGACCTGGTGCGCGACCGGCGCGAGAGTAAGCGCGTTCCGTTGGACACGCAGATGCTGCATTTAGCAACTCCAGACGCGCCGGCCGACAGCCGTCAACAGGCGCGCGAGCTGCGGGACTTCATTCGGCGGGCTATTGGCCGGCTGTCGCCTCGCACGGGCGAGGTTTTTGCACTGCACTATTTCGAAGGTTATTCGAATGCGCAGATTGCCGGCCTGCTGGATCTTACGCCGGGTGGCGTGGGGGTCACTTTGCATCGCGCCAGAACGCAGTTGCAGGAGGAAATTAAGAGCTTCCTGGGGGAACAATCATGAGTACCGAACACAATTCCGAGCAGATTCTGGATCAGGTGATCGACGAGATTCGAGCCGAGGAGATGGACCCGGTCACGGTCGAGCATGCTGCCGGCCGCGTATGGGCCAACGTCTCGCGAGAGGCGCTTGTGCTGCGCACCTGCGCCGATTTCCAGGCGCTGATTCCGGCATATCGAGCCAAGCAACTTCCGGACGCCCAGGTGTGGCTGCTGGAGGATCATGTGCACGGTTGCCCCGCGTGCCGGCGTGCGCTCGAAGCCGCGCGTTCGGGAAAGGTTGCGGAGCGTGGGTCACGCGCCATCAGTCATAGGACATTCGCGCCACAATGGAAATGGGCCATGGCGGCAGCGCTTACCATCGGCGTGGGAATCGGCGCCTGGCAGATGCGCGATAACTTGCTCCCCGCGCCTGGCGGGCCGCGCGGCGTTGTCGAAAGTGTCCAGGGTTCTCTTTATCGAGTTTCTGACACTAGCAGTATGCCGATTGTCGCCGGAGCCGAGCTCAGCGAGCGCGAAGAGATTCTTACGGCGCGCGGTTCGAACGCCATGGTGCGGCTGGCGGATGGATCGCTGGTTGAGATGCGGGAGCGCTCCGGACTTTCACTCTCACGCAAGCGCAGCGGAACCACCATTCGGCTGGAACGCGGAAGTGTTATCGTGCAAGCGGCCAAGCAGCGCACCGGCCGGCTCTATGTTGCGACCAACGATTGCCTGGTTTCGGTGAAAGGAACCGTGTTCGCGGTGGATAGCGGCGTCAAGGGATCGCGTGTCTCCGTACTCGAAGGGGAAGTGCGCGTACAGGAAGCGAGCGAAACGAAACTTTTGCATCCGGGCGAGCAGGTTTCGACCGGCGCTGCCATGGCCCCGCTGCCGATCCAAGAGGAGATCGCGTGGAGCCGGAACGCAAGCGAGCACTTGTCGCTTTTGGGCGACTTCGCGGCGATGCAGAAACAGTTGGAACAGGTGCCCGGCCCAGGGCTGCGATATTCTTCGCGGCTCCTCGATCTCGCGCCCGATGCCACGGTGCTCTATGTGGCGATACCGAACGTCGGCGGCATGCTGGGCGACGCACAACACATTTTCCAGGAGCGCATGAATCAGAGCCAGGTGCTGCGTGACTGGTGGAGCTCGCAGAATCATCCGGAGGAGCTTACGCGAGTTCTGGATACGGTTCGTGAATTCAGCAAGTACCTGGGCAACGAAGTGGTATTCACGGTGTCGAAGGATGGCGCCGGGCAGTACAAGATGCCGGTGGTCATGGCGCAGGTGACGCAATCCGGTTTTCGTCCGTATTTGGAGCAGCAGGTGAGCCAACTGGCGAGAGGCGGGCGCCTCGCGATTGTGGAAGATCCGTCGGCTCTGCCGGCTGCGCCCACGGAGAATGGCGCCTACGCGCTACTCATGAACAACGTGGTGGCCGTGTCGCCCGATCCCGCGAATCTGCGCGCGGTCGCGGCGCTCATCCAGCAGCCCGGCTCGGGGGCATTCGCCAAAACGGCATTTCATCAGCGGATCGCGAGTGCATACCAGGTGGGCGTTGGCTGGCTGATCTCGGTGGACATGGAACAAATTCTGCCGGTATCCGTAACAGACAATGGACAGCCGGCGAAGGGATCGCCAGATGCGGCTCTCAGCCGGCTGGGAGTCTACGACGTGCAGCATCTGCTTGTGGAGCGCAGGGAGATCGGTGGCAAGACGGAAAATCGCGCCGTCATGACGTTCTCCCAGCCAAGGCGCGGGATGGCCGCATGGCTGGCTTCACCGGCTCCCATGGGAGCGCTCAATTTCGTCTCGCCAGACGCCAGTTTTGCAGTCTCGTTTGTGGTCATGCAGCCCAAGGCGGCACTCCAAGAGCTGTTCAGCGCGCTCCAAGCGGTTGACCCGAGCTTCACTACCGCGGAGGCGCAATTCGAATCGCAGACCGGCATCAGCGTGCTGGATGACCTGGCGGCGCTGCTGGGCGGAGATGTCGCATTCGCCATCGATGGGCCTGTGCTGCCCACGCCGAGCTGGAAATTCGCCATCGAGGTGTACGATCCCGCGCACCTGGAGAGCACCATCGAGATGCTCGTCGCTAAGGCCAATGGCGTGGAATCGGGAGCCGGGCTAAGTCTGACCCAAGCGCAAGTGAGCGGCCGGACATACTACACGCTGCAATCGCCGAAATCGCCCGTTGCCGTCAACTACACTTACGTGGATGGTTACCTGGTAGCCGCGGCGAGCCAGGCGCTATTGACGCAGGCCATCAGCCAGCAGGCGGCCGGCATCACGCTGGCTCGCTCGGTGCGCTTCAAGGCGCTGCTGGCGCCCGACGGTTACAACAACTTCTCCGCGATCCTCTATCAAAACCTCGGCCCGATCTTCGGCTCCCTCGCCAGCGGTTTGAACGCGGTTGCTCCCGATCAGAAGAAAGCGATCGCGGTTCTGAAAGCCAACTCTGCGCCTTCACTGATTTATGCTTACGGCGAGCCGCAACAGATCGAGCTGGCATCCACCGGCAGCTTTTTCGGATTCAATCTCGATACGCTCGCGGGCGCCGGCCCGTTCCAGATTCCGGGCGTGCTCCAGAAAGTTCTGCAGCCGCATACAACACAATGAACACTGTCATCGAACTCGACGGCCTGGCGGTGGATATTGGCCGGCGGCGCATCCTCGACGACCTGAGGTGCACGCTTTCCGCCTCCACCATTGGCCTATTGGGGCCGAATGGAGCGGGAAAATCGACGCTGATCAACGCGCTGCTGGGCTTCCTTAAGCCCGCGGCAGGCACCGCGCGCATCTTCGGCCACGATGTGCGCACTGACATTCGCGAGATTCGCAAACTGACCGGCTACATGCCCGAGAACGACGCCTTCATCGCCAGCATGAGCGCGGTTTCCTACGTGCATCTGATGGCCGAACTTTCTGGCCTGCCCTCCGGCGCGGCACTCGAACGCGCGCATGAAGCGCTTTTTTACGTCGGACTCGGCGAAGCGCGCTATCGCAAGCTGGGCACGTATTCGCTCGGCATGCGGCAGCTCGCGAAACTCGCGCAGGCCATCGCGCACGGGCCGAAACTGCTGATCCTTGACGAGCCCACCAACGGCCTCGACCCGCCCGCGCGCCAGCGCATGATCCGGCTCATCCGCGAAATGCGCGAATCGGGTGCCATGCACCTCATTCTTTGCTCGCACCTGCTGCGCGACGTCGAGGAGACCTGCGAGGAAGTCATGATTCTGAAGCAGGGGCGCATGGTTCACTACGCCAACCTGGAAGAGGAGCGGCGCGCGAACCGCAAGTTCATCGAGATGGAGACCGTCGGCGCGAACGGCACCTTCGCCCACGACATCGAGAAGCTGGGATGCACCTGTGCCATCACCACCAGTAACCGCATCAAACTGATTCTCTCCGAAGGCGTCGCGATTCGTGACTTATACCAGATAGCCAAAGATCGCAACGTGCAGATCCGCCGGCTGAATTACCGGCGTGACAGCCTGGAAGACATCTTCTTGAAAGCCATGGAAACCGATGTGATGCCGAACGGAGCCGCTAATGGCCGTCTATAAAAGGAGCTATCACGGTTATGCCGGTCCGCTGACGCCGGAATGGTCGCGCTTCGCCATCATTCCGCGGTACGCCTACCAACGCCTCTTTAAGTCGAAAGTCATGACGGTGTTCTTCGTAATATGCCTCATGTCGCCTTTGGTGTTCTTGTCGCTCATTTATGTGGCGAATAGCTTCGGATCCATCGCGAAGATGTTCGGAGCTACCGGCGTAAGATCGCCCATTACAGTCGACGGCGAATTCTTCCAGATTTTTCTTGGCGTCCAGTCGTTCCTGGCGTTCATCCTGACATGCTTCGTTGGTCCGGGCTTGGTCTCGACCGACCTGTCCAATCGGGCGCTGACGCTCTATCTGTCGCGGCCCTTTTCGCGGGCGGAGTACGTGCTGGGCAAGATGTCTGTTCTGCTGATCCTGCTTTCGTCCATCACTTGGGTTCCGGGTCTGGTGTTGTTCAGCGTTCAATCTGCGCTGGCCGGAACAGGGTGGCTGTTCCATAATCTCTGGATCGCCTGGGCGATCTTCTCTGGCGCTTGGATCTGGATTCTGGTGATCGCGCTGCTGGCGCTGGCACTCTCAGCCTGGGTCAAGTGGAGAATTGCGGCCGGCGCGCTTTTGTTGGGACTGTTCTTCGTGGCCGCCGCCTTTGGCCAGGCGCTCAACGCCGTGCTCGATGTGCGTTGGGGCGGGTTAATCAATCTGAGCATTCTGTTCAACGCCGTTTGGAACGATCTGTTCCGGACACAACAAAAGGCGGACATCTCCGCGTCTTCCGCCTGGATCATGCTGGCGCTCATCTGCGCGGCGTGCCTCTGGCTGCTCAACAAAAAACTGCGCGCCATTGAGGTGGTGCGATGAGCGAGAACGGCATCACCTTCGAGAATGTCTCGAAGTTTTATGGCGACGTGCTTGGCGTGAACCGGGTCAACCTCTCGATCCCGCCCGGCATTACGAGTCTGGTGGGCCCCAATGGCTCGGGCAAAACCACGCTCATGAATCTGATGACCGGCCTGATCCGGCCCACCGAAGGCCGTATCAGCATCCTAGGTGTCGCGCCTGATCAGCCGGACCGCCTTTTCAACTTCACCGGCTATTGCACGCAGTTCGATTCCTTCCCGCGCGGGATGACCGGCTATCAGTTCATCTATTCGTACCTGCTGGTGCACGGTAAGCCGCATGTGGAGGCGGAAGACTTGACCTGGAGCGCCATCGAGCGCGTCAAACTCACCGATGCCGCGCACCGCAAGATCGCCGGTTACAGCAAAGGCATGAGGCAGCGCATCAAGCTGGCCCAGGCCATGGCGCATGCCCCAAGGGTGCTGGTGCTCGATGAACCGCTCAACGGTCTCGATCCCCTGGTGCGCGCGGAGACCATTGCGTTATTCCGTTCGCTCGCCGAAGAGGGGCTACACGTCATCATCTCGAGCCACATTCTGCACGAGGTCGACGCGATTTCCGATCAGGTCGTTCTCCTCAGCAGCGGCTATGTCGTCGCCGAAGGGCAGATTCACGGCGTGCGCACGGAGGTTGAGGAGCACCCCATGCAGATCCTGATCCGCTGCACCCGGCCGAGCGCGCTGGCTTCGCGGATCTTCGAACTCGATACGGTGGTGGAGGCACGCCTGCACAATGACGGCAAGGGACTGCTCGTGCGCACGCGCGATCCCGATCGTTTCTATCTCATGCTGAACCGGCTGGTGGTGGACGGCGTGGATCTGGAATCGGTCGCGCCCGCGGACGACGACGTGCTTTCGGTCTACGAATACCTCATCGGACCGGACGGAGGATCGATATGAATCGCGCTTCCTGGAACTTGTGGCGCGCTCAGGTGGCGGCCATCCTGCGCCTGGAGATCAAGAAGAATTTTCTCGCGCGGCGCGGAATCTGGATCTACCTGCTGGCTCTAGCCCCCGCTGTGCTGATGTGGGTCCACGCAGCCATGAATCTGCGCGACCACCGCGTCTGCGATCTGGGCCGCGACAATCTCATCTTCGCCACCATGTTCCAGTTTTTCTATTTGCGGCTGGCGGTTTTTTTCGGCTGTGTGGGCGTTTTTCTGAACCTGTTCCGCGGCGAGATGCTGGAAAAAAGTTTGCACTATTATTTGCTCACCCCTGTGCGGCGGGAAGTATTGCTCGCCGGTAAGTACCTGGCAGGTGTGATCACGACCTCCGTGATCTTCTGCACCGGCACCGCGCTCACTCTGGCGGCGATCCTGATCCACGTTCCGCACGCCGCGGCCGCACAGTATCTGCTTAACGGCGGCGTGGGGCACATCGTGGCCTACCTCGGCACAACGATGTTGGCCTGCGTCGGCTACGGCAGCGTCTTTCTCCTGATGGGCTTCCTTTTCCGCAACCCCATCGTCCCAGCCGCGCTGGTGCTCATCTGGGAATCCGCGAATCCGTTTCTGCCGGCGTTACTGAAGAAGCTCAGCGTGATTTTCTATCTGCAATCCCTCAGCCCCATCTCGGTGCCGGCTCAAGGCGATTTTGCGTTCCTCGCGATCCTGGGTGAGCCCGCGCCCGCGTATTTGGCTGTAACTGGCCTGCTCCTCGTCGCGTGTGTGTGTCTTTGGTTTGCCGCGCGAAAAGTGCGCCAGCTCGAAATCAACTACGGCACCGAATAAGCCTCAGATACCGTGGCGTGCGCTTCAGCGCGCAGCGGCGAACTTCAGTTCGCCGTGACTTTTCATTCCCGCGTCAGTACTCACAGACTTCACTGCGCACCGCGTAGGTCTTGACGCTTTTCTTCGGCCCCGTGGCGTTGTGACACTCCAGGCAGATCGGTCCGCTCAGCACGAATCGATGCTTGCGAGTGGATTGCTCATGTACGCGATGACAATCGAGACACGTCGTCGTGCCACCATTCAGCACCACGTCCCGCACATTTCGCAGCACGTGCCGGTCGCCAGCGTTGAGCGAGGCATCTCCCGCCTTGCCGAAGTCGACGATGTAGTCCAGGAACAGGTTATCACCCGCCACGAAGTTGTTGGGGTACGAAAGTCCCGTCGATTTCGCATGCCCGCCGCGCAAGTGGCACTGCGCACAAATTGACGTCACCGAAAGCGCATCGTTCTGATGTTTCTTCGATAGCCAAATCACGCTCGTATCTTTGGTGTGTTCGAGCGACACGGCGCCATGGCAGACATAACAATCCAGTCCGAAGCCGGTGAACTGGCGGTCCTCATCCACGCCGGTGGTGTGGCAACCCGCGCACCGGTCAGCGAAGCGATCTTTATCCCAGGCCGGCTTTTCCAGGTTGATCCAGCTTTGCGCCTTTCCGTCCGCGCCGAGCACAGCTTGCGTGTTGAGCAGTGCAAGCTTTCCGTAACCTTCTTTGTGAAGGAATCGTATGCGGTGGCGGCTGCCCAGGAAGTAGTCGACTTGCGCCGCAACCGCTGCCAGCGCCGGCTGCGAATCGAGCAGCGCCTTCAGCTCCGGAGCGTCCTCGTTATGCCTCACCGTGACGCCGTGTATGTTTTTGGACCATCCTGGCCCGACATTGAAGCGATGACAGAACAGGCACTCGTCACCGTGAACGAACTCCGGAACGGGCTGGCCCACGTGATTTGCGCCCCAGGCCGCCGGATCGGCGGGCTTTTGCGCGGCCGCCTGAAGGCAAAAGACAAAGGGCAAAAGGCAAAAGACAAAGGCGCGGGATGACACGTTCTACTCTTTGTGCGCCTGGCCTTCCACCAGTTCGATGCGCACGCGGTCCGGCCCTTCGATGAACGCGTACTTCACCTTGCCGTGGAATGCCGTCTGGATTTCCTGCGTCACCTTCACGCCGTCCTTGCGCATCCGCTCCAGCGCGTCCGTGAGATTTTCAAAGCTGAATCCGATGTGATCGACGACGCGCCCCTCGGTCGAATCAAACCCCGCGCGATCTTTCCATTCGTCCGGATACGCTTTGCGCACGAACTCCATTGGAAAAATGATGATGTTGATGTTGTCCGACATCAACGACATGCTCGGGCCCACTTGGTAGCCCTTATAAAACGCCGGCTCGCGCGAAGGTGGCTCCTTGCCCTGGCGGGTCGCCCCAAAGTACTTCATGAACCACTCACCGGCGGCCACCGGATCAGCGCTCAACAGGTGCACGTGCCCCAGGTGATGATGACTGGCCGTATTCAACTCGATGAGAGCGTGGTCCGGTCCGTCAACGTACGCGTAGTAGAAGCCGGGGAAGTTGGCCAGGTCGCTGATATCGGTGATCGCCGTATCGAACTTCATGCCGGATTCCACCTGCTTCTGATACGCGGCCTTCATATCTTCCGCGCCCCAGCCAAAATGCCAGATCGCGGAAGTAATCGCCGCTGGTGGCGCCTTCGCAACTTTGTCGAACAAAATCCACGCCTTCTGCGCCCACACGCCATCCCATTCGCCCGCGAACTTGGCTTTCTCGCAGTCGAACTTGCTCGTGTAGAAAGCAATCGCGGCCGCGGGATCAGTGGCGTTCAAATGGATGTGATGGAAGTGCGCCGGCGGCATGAGCGCACACGCCACGAGTCCGATGTACTTACCGAGCCGCGACCAAAGGGAGCGGTATGGCAACCTAATCGTCCGCACGCACCCAGCCATAAGCCGCGTTACTGCGCTGTCCGCCGCGATCGACGTACGCCACTTTAAGTCGCGACAGCGCATCCGACGGCAGCGCATTCCGTTTCGCGTTCACGTCAATGCCGTAAATGCGGGCTGCATTCAGGCCGAAAATCTTCGCCTTGTCCTCTTTGGTGATCTTGCTGTAGCCGAATTTCTCGCAAAGCTCGTCAGAGATCTGGAAGCGCTTGAACGCGTCGATCACCCATTGCGGCGAGCCCCACCACAAGCAATCGGTTCCCCAGATCACATGGTCCACACCGTAGTGCTTAATATTCTTGCCCATGCCGTGCATACACATGATCGGATTCGCGATGGCTAATGGCCCGAAGAAACTGCCGATCTCGGGATACACGTTGTCCATCTGCGGATTGCGCTTCTTGATGTTGATCAATACGTCGTGCCACGCAAAATCACCCGTGGTCGGGTCGAAATACTTCGGGTCTTTGAACTCCGGTTCGATCGGGCCGTGCTGCAAGGCAGAGTGATAAATGATGAACTTGAGGTCAGTGTTTCGCAGCGCCGCTTTTTCCACGTCCTTGGGATTCGCCAGGTGACCCAGTGTCCGCGACTGGTACGAGTAACCCTTGTGGACGCTGAAAATCTTCATGCCGCGTTTGCGGGACTCCTCATAAAACCAGGCCGCGTTGTCGTCGTCCAACTGAAAGCCATCGCCCGAACGGCCCGGATCAGTGTGGCAATACCATTTCCATGAGCTGATGCCATACAGGTTCAGCTCACGATCCATCTGCTCCAGCGTCGCGGCTTTGTCGGGAGAATTCGTCTTGCGATTCCAGTAATGGTTTGGCGCGAGGTTGCCTTGGCACAGCGCACGCGTCGAGTTCGCCAGGCTGTTAATCTCTTTCTTCGCGTCAGACATCAGCCAGCTCGGCAGAATGTCGTCTTTGTTAGTGCGTGCGGCCCCTTCGAGTGTCCGGCCCTGCGCGTCCTTCTGCTTTTCTTTGCCGGGCACGCCCGAAATCACGATCATGTCGGTTTCGCTATCGAAGAACATCTCTTTGATGAAGTTCTTGAAGCTGTAAGCCTCCGCGTCTTCCTTCAGGTCGAAGCCCATGTTCTTGATGAACTCGAGATTGCGGAAACCCATCACCACCCCGTGCGTGAAATGGGACTGCACGTCCAGAATGAAGTACTCGCTCTTGGGCCACTTCTCGTGGTACGCACCGGGTTCCATCGTTTCCTGGTCGTCCACGTCCCAGGCCTTGCCGTAGACCTTGTTCGATGCGGCGAAGCACGTCGCCAGGCCCATGGTGCTGGCCATGAACGCACGGCGATCCATCCCGAGCTTCTTGGATTTTTCCTCGGCCATCGCGCCGATCAGGTATTCCACCTGCTTCTGCTGCTCGGTTTGCCACCGTGGAAGGAATTCCTCGTTGGACACCAACTGCGTCGGCACGGGAGAATCCACTCCCTTTTTCCGGTCGCGAACGACCTTGCGAACCCACATAGCCCCCTCCTGAATGCGAAATTGCGCGGGAAATATGATACCACTCGGCGCGGGTGCTACCAGTGCAGGACTTTCAGGCCGGGGATTTTCGGGAAGCTGCGCAGGTCACGGGTTGCGACGCTGGCCGTCAGGGCCAAGGCAGTAGAGCCAATCAGTAGATCGTGTGCGCCAACCGTAATACCTCGCGACGCCATTTCCGCCCAAACACGCGCATGCGTCCGTGCGATCTCCAAATCAAAAGGAACAACAGTAAACGTGTTGAGCAATTCTTCCACTAGGCGTTGACGGCGCTTCCGGATTTCCGGCTTACTGGTGCGGTGAACACCGTGAAGAAGCTCCGAAGCTGTCACCGATGAGAGAAGGATTTCGTCTTCATGCGTAGACACCAGCCGCTTCAGGTCGAGTGAGCCGCGTTCTGCGGCGATCAGCACGCTCGCATCGATTAGCGTCGCCACGGCGATTTCGGAAGTTTAGGCTGGCGCCGCGTGACCTGTTCCACCGTGTCCCAGTATTCCGGATCCGGCGGGGCGGAATCCAGGATCCGCACCAGGTCCGCCAGCGTGCGTTTCACGGGTTTGGCGGGCACGATCCGGCACACCGCTTCGCCGCTGCGCTCGACAACAAATTCCTCTCCTCGATAACGTACACGATTCAGAAGGTCGGAAAAGTTGCGCGCCGCTTCCGTTGCCGAGATACGCGATTCCATAGAATCAGATTATCAGATTTTCGTGACCGCGAGCCCCAGCAACTTCGCCGGATTCACTTTGGCCATCAGCTCAATTTCCGCAACGCTAAATCCCTGCCCGCGCAGGGCCGCGAAGAACGCTTCGAATCCGTCCGGATGCAACGGATTGCCGGCTTGGCCGAGATCGCTCGATAGGATGCAGTGCTCCGGTCCGATGGCGCGAATCGCCTGTGCATATTCCTGGATGTCGAATGCCTTCGCCGGTCCAATCAACGCGTTGTAGACAAATTCGATATAGGCGCCCATCCCGGCCGCTTCCCGCATCTGCGGAACATTCATGCCGACCGGCGGGAGCATGGCGTGCGTCACCACGATGCTCTCGACCCCCGCGCGCCGCGCCTCCCGAACCAGCAGTAGATCCTCTTCCGGCGACGAGTGGCCCGTGGCCAGCGTGAGCTTGTTCTTTGCGATCAGAGCGATCACCTCGCGAACCTCGGGCAGCAGCGCGCCGTTCTTGGCGACGGCAACGTACGGCCGCGTCTCCTTGGAATAGCGCACCTGGTTCTCGGCGTCGAAAGTGGGCATCCACACCACGCGTCCCCATCCGCCCTTCACACGCACCATCCGCTCGACCGCCGCCGGGTTCACCCCACCGACCGTCCGATTGAGCGCAATGCCCCCGAAAATCTCGATCCCCGGAACAACCTTCCGGACCAGATAGGCGACCGATTCCGTCGGTTCGGAGTGGTTTTTCAGCACGAGCCCACGCATCCCCCGGTCCCGCGCCAACTTAGCGAGATCGATGGCGTCGATCGACCGCGGGCGATCATCCGGGTCACAATGCGCGTGAATATCGATGACGCCCTGCAAGGTCTGAGCGGAAAGCAGGTTAGCGAAAGTCGCGAACGCCACGAAGAGTTTCAGCATGTGTCTATGGTAATAAAATGAAGGATTGCTTCCGTACAAGCCTCTGGTCTCCGACCCGCATCTGCTGACTATCCTGGCTAACTTCTGGCCGCGCAAGCTCGATATGGAGCCATATCCGGTCGAGTCGAGGCTCTATCAGACCGAACCCGAAGTGCAGGTATTGGTCGAGACGCAGCGGCCACAAGGCGCACCGCGCGGGGAACTGATGCTGGTCCACGGGCTGGAGGGCTCGAGCGACGCCGGCTACATGCGCACCATGGCAAAAGCCGGTTTAGACGCCGGTTATGCCGTCAACCGGTTCAACATCCGCACCTGCGGCGGCACGGAGCACCTCGCGAACACGCTCTATCATGCTGGATTGACTGGAGATCTGCGATCCGTCCTGCGCCAGATGCGCGACGAGGGCCGGGCGCCTGCCCACCTGGTGGGCTATTCGCTCGGCGGAAATATGGTGCTGAAGCTGGCCGGCGAACTGGGCGAAGAGGCCCCGGCTTTTGTGGCCAGCGTGTGCGCGGTCTCCACCCCTATCGATTTGTCGGCTTGTGCGCGCGTTCTGGCCCAGCGGCAAAATCGCATCTATGAGCGGCGGTTTTTGAAGCGTATGCGGGAACGTGTGGCCGCGAACGGACGCTTCTCAGCCGAACAGACCAAACCCGCACGCACCATCTGGCAGTTCGACGACATGTTTACCGGCCCGGCATTTGGATTCCAGGGCGCCGAACATTACTACGAAACCCAGTCATCTCGTCAGTTCCTGGACCGGATTCGGGTGCCGGTGCTGCTGATCCAGGCCAAGGACGATATTTTTATCCCCTTTGAAATCTTCGAGCATCCGGCGGTGCGGGCCAATCCGCACGTGCACCTGCACGTCACCGAACACGGTGGGCACCTGGGGTTTCTATCAAGGAAGCGCCCGCGTTTTTGGGTGGATCAGACTGTGCTCGAGTGGATCAAAAATAAGGATGCGAGCTGAAATAGAGCTTGAGATAAACCACCGGCAGCGCAAATAGGGTGCTGTCCACGCGGTCGAGAAGGCCGCCGTGTCCGGGCAGGAGCGTGCTGCTGTCTTTCACCCCGGCACCGCGCTTCAACGCCGATTCCGCCAGGTCCCCGGCTTGTCCCGCGACATTGGCAAATGCCGAAAGCAGCCCTGCCTCGATCGGCGGCACAGCGAGTGTGCGGTTCAAGTACAAAACTCCAAACAGTACCGAGCCTACGAGCGAGGCGATGGAACCCTCCCATGTCTTATTGGGACTGATTTTCGTCGCGAGGCGATGGCGTCCGATGCTTTTGCCGGTGTAGTAAGCGAAGCCATCTCCCACCCAGTTCAGAATCAGCGCATAGGCGAGCCAGTGCGCGCTCGCGGCGCGCAGCAGGATGGCGAATTTCCACGCTCCAAAAATATAGACGATGCCGAACAGCAGGAAGGCCGCGTGTGGGAGTGCCTGGTGAAGGTCGTCCAGACGGAGAACCAGGGACAGCGCCACGATCGCCACCAGCGTCAGGATCAGATAGCCGTCCTCCGGCTTCATGGCCAGCACGAGCAGACCCGCGGCGAAACCCACCGGACCGGGCTTAGCGACACCGTAACCGGCGGCGAGTCCGGAATATTCGGAGTAACAGATGAGCGCTACGATCGCCGTCACACCGAATAGCACCCAAGGGGGCCCCAGATAGACGACGGAAAGGATGAAGGGGATGAGGAGGGCTGCGGTGATCAGACGCTTCATTGCGAAGTGACGACCGCTTCGACCAATTCTTTCTCTCGATGCGCACGAGCGCCGTTGTACTTCCCGTTGCTCAGGCCGCCGTAGCGGCGGTCGCGTTTCTGATAGTCGAGGATGGCTTTCAGCAACTCGGTGCGGCTGAAGTCCGGCCAGAGGGTATCGGTGACGTACAACTCGGAATACGCGATCTGCCACAGCAGAAAGTTACTGATGCGCATCTCACCGGAGGTGCGGATGAGGAGGTCCGGGTCAGGGGAATTCGCGGTGTAAAGGCCGGCGGCAAAGGTCTCTTCATCGACGTACAAGGAATCCAGCCGGCCCTCGCGCCGGGCGTTTTCGATAATGCCGTTAACGGCATCGATGATTTCGGCACGGCCACCGTAGTTGATGGCCAGGTTCACCAGCAGGCCGCGGTTGTGCGATGTCGCTTCCACCACGGATTCCAGCTCGGCGCGCACCTGTAGCGGCAGCGCTTCCAGCCGGCCGATGGCCTGCAACCGGATGTTGTTCTTTTGTAACTCGGGCAGCTCCTTCTTGAGATAAAAGCGCAGCAGGCGCCAGAGCGTTTCGACCTCGGCGCGCGGGCGCTTCCAATTTTCCACAGAGAATGCGTACAGCGTGAGGACCTTGACGCCCATGCGCGCGCACGTTTCCACGGTACTGCGCACCGGCCCGACTCCGGCGCTATGCCCGGCGACGCGCGGCAGACTGCGACGGCTTGCCCACCGGCCGTTCCCGTCCATTATGATGGCGATGTGCACCGGCAACCGTTGAGGGTCGATGGCCTGAGCCAGGTCCAGGTCCGCGTCACCGGGCTGGAGAGCTTCCAGCAGATCCTTCATGCAGTAATCCCCTATGGTACACCGCGATCGCGCAGAGCTGCCACTGACGAAAGTACCGTGCCGGTACCAGCAGCCAGCTTAAAGTATTCTGGCATACTAAGGACTTTGTTTCATCAAAACGCATGACTTCCTCGCCGGCGGTTCTCGTCCGCGCCGCGTTTTACCTGGCATTCGGCTCGGCTGTTTCGATTCTATTTTCCATTGCGGCTTCGCAAACTCTGCTGGCACTGGCGATAGCGGCATTGCTGCTTTCGGACGCCAGGATTCGCGTGCCCCCCGTATGGCTGCCGCTGGCGTTGTTCATGGCAGGGACGCTTATCGCGCTGGCGCTGGCGGATCATCCAGCCGTGGGCTTGCCACAGGTCCGCAAGTTTTACGTTTTGCTGATGCTGCCGCTCGTCTACTCGACGATTCGGGACCGCGTCTCGATCCGTTGGCTGTTTCTCAGTTGGGGACTCGCGGGGGCGGCCACGGCTCTTTGGGGCGTGGTGCAGTTCGTGCAAAAGCTGCACCAGGCGCACGTGCTGGGCGTGAAGTTTTATGAATACTACACGTCCGAACGAATTACCGGCGCGATGAGCCACTGGATGACATTCGGCGGCGAAGAAATGTTCGCGTTGCTGATGTTGGGGTCATTTCTGCTGTTCGGTCCGGAGCGCAGGCTGCGGCGATTATGGCCGTGGCTGGTGTGCGCGGGGCTTCTGTTGATGGCGCTGGTACTCGGCGAAACGCGAAGCATCTGGCTGGCCACGCTGGCTGCGGGCCTGTACCTGATATGGGCGTGGAAACGATGGGTGGTCGCGCTCATCCCGATTGCGTTGGCGCTGGCCGTCTTTCTCGGTCCGCCTTCGGTGAAGGAACGGGCCATTTCGTTTGTTCGGCCGCACGGCGACGTCGATTCCAACACGTTCCGCCTGGTGACCTGGCGCACGGGCCTGCGCATGATTGAAAAGCACCCGTGGTTTGGTATTGGCCCCGATGGGCCTTCGGTCGAGTTTAATGACTATGTTCCGCCGGAGATCCCGCGCCCGCTGCCAACCGGTTACTACGGCCACCTGCACAACATTTACCTGCAATGGGCGGCGGACCGCGGCATCCCGACGATGCTAATGATGGTGTGGCTGCTGGTTCAGGTAGTGGTTGATTTTGGGCGCGCGCTGCGCAAGCTGCCGCCAGGCCCGAGCGACGCGCGATTCATTCTGCGAGGCGCCACGGCGATGGTGATTGCCACGATGGTAGCGGGATGTTTCGAATACAACCTGGGTGATAGCGAGGTGCTCACCATGTTCCTCGTCGGGATCGCGTGCGGGTACGCCGCGATCGGGTTCGCCGGCGATAAGGAGGCGGCAGTTGGCTGACACGCTGCGGGGCAGGGAAATCGTGCTTGCCGGCGGGTCTGGCGGACTCGGCTCGGCGGTGTGTGATCTGCTGGCCGCCGAGGGTGCGCGCCTGGTGGTGAGCTATCGCACGAATCGGGAACGTGCGGAACGATTGGGCGCTCAGATCCTTCAGGCTGATCTATCGAGCGAAGCCGATCGGCGGCGGCTGCTGGATGCCGCGCCGCAGATGTACGGGTTGGTGGTTTTCGCCGGCGACCCGGCGCGGGTTGCGGCTGGTGTGGACCCAAACGACGCCATGCTCCGATCGCACGAGGTGAATTATCTCGGCCCGATTTTGTTAGCGCGCGAAGCGGTTGAGCGGATGATGACAGCGGGCAACGCGGGCGCGATCGTGCTGATGGCCACGATGCAAGCGACCGCACTGTTTCCGGGCTCGACAGCCTACGCCGCGCAAAAAGCCGCGCTGGTGCACGCCGCGCGCATCCTGGCGAAGGAATGCCGCGATCCGGCGAACATTCGCGTGAACGTGGTGAGCCCCGGAGTAATCGCGGCCGGTATGGCGGAAGCCAGCATCGCCAGCGGCAAGTACGAACGGCACTTGAAAGACGGCGTGATTGCCCGCTACGGCAGAGCCGAGGATGTGGCGCGGGCGGTGAGGTTTTTCCTGGAGCCGGATAATTATGTGACGGGGCAGCTATTGGGGGTGGATGGGGGGATGGGGTTGTGAGGGTTACGGCTCGTGAGGCAGGCGGTAGTTGCGTCTCTCCCCTTTCCGTTCTTTTCGTTGTCAGATCGGAGGTTTGATTCGCGGAGATAGCTGCAGTATTCTGCGTTCCAGCTATGAAACCGGCGTGGGCGGAAATTGCCGACAAGCTGTTCGATCCGCTCCGACAAGTTGCCGAAGAGGTACTGCAATCTCGATCAGTGCAGCTTCAAGCACGGAGTGTTGGGATTGATCACCCCCAAGCTGCATACCTTGCTCTCTTCCATTACCTGCAATCCTTGCAAACAAGCCAGTTTGCAAATTCGAACGGGTTCTACTCAGTTGCCGTCGGACTTTTGAGGCACTCAGTAGAATCTCTGTCGATCGTCGAACTAGGCCTGTCAAATCATCCTGACGCCGCGACCGTTCAAAGGCGATGGGAGGGCGGAGAGCAATTGGGCGAGGTGAGGCGGTGGCTGGAAAGTCATGTCTGGCCTCAATATGGTTCTGGACTCTGGGATGAGCCTTGGCGCGAGTACTTTAGAAATCTAGCAGGGGCAGTCCAACCCTATGCACACTACTCCAGACAGCTGCTCGAGTGGCAGTTCTCGGTTATGCCTCGGTCGTCCACAGTTGAGCCTGGTTCAACGAGCTTAAGGCTGACGGTTGGCGTTGGCTTTCCCGATCCTGTCAAGGTGTCCAGAATAAGCCTGTTTCAAGCGCTTCTCGGATGGACTCTCGGCCGAATGTTGACCGCTAACGGGCACGTTGACCAAGCCGGTCTTGTCGCAGACATCTCGGAATGGGGCTCGGCGCTCTCATCCTCTGATTTCCTTTTCAAGTCCAAGAACTGGGGCGAAGAGCTACTTCCAACAGTAGTCTTCCAACACGATTACCGCGTGCAATAGCAAGCGGGGCTCAAGCAAACTCTCGCCTACAGGAGTTCGATTCCTGGGGGACTCAAGCCGCTTGGTGGCTGGGCTCATGATGCAGGCGCATCAACTGGTCGGAGCGGAGTGCTAGAGACGCGTAGGTTTGACCGGAATCGTCGCTGAACTCAACCTCGTACACGCCGGGCGCGAGACTCTCAACGACGGTGCCGACCTGTCCCCGCAACAGTCCTTCTTCAGGGACATCTTCGAGCAAAGCAACTACGGATAGCATCTCGATTTCAGCCATCGCAACCCTCACCTTAATAGTACAAAACAACTGGTCAGCCGCGGAACTGGGTTGTTCCTCCTAACGATCCAAGTGCTGCGAACGGTCGCTTGCCGATCACCTCGGGCCAATCTGAAATCGACGGCGTATCGCTCTCCGTATTCGTCGCGGGCGCCCAGGATTGCGCTACCGTCGCGCGCGGCTTGAATCAGTTCGTCACACAGGAACTCCGCATCGGCCGACGTTAGCCCGAGAATGGACGCGAAGACGCGAGCTTTATGCCGTCCGCGGGGGTGAGCCGGATTGAGACAGTAGTCGCGAAGTTTAGCGATGTCCACTAGGGCGTACTCGCCGCCGGGCAGCTTCATCTCGAACGAGAGTAGCAGATAGAAGGTCTTTCATCATTTGCGCAGGTCACGTTGACGAGCACCACAGCGAGTATGCGCGGGCGACTCGAACCCACGTTACCGCGCGTTGGCTGCTTCGGCGCAAGCTGAGCCGTGGCGGTAAACTGAGTCCCGGGGCAAGAAAGGGGACAGACGCATGTTCTAAGCCATAAATGCGTCTATCTCCTTTTTCTGTTACCTTTGTTCGGTACCCGATGCCTTGGATACATGCGCATGGGACGACTCTATTCGAGCAGTGCGAGAGAAACGAACATGGCAAACACTTTTGGCACCGATATTCTGATTCAAGCGCAAGATCCAATGAACGCGGCTTCGTTTTATGTCGAACAGCTCGGGTTCGGGATCACTGAGAAAACGCCGGACATGATCAGCCTCCACGGCGCGCACATCAACTTATTCATCGAGCGAGGTCCTGTGCTCGGACCGGTGCTGGAAGTTACGGTCGACAGTCTCGAAGAAGCCAAGCGCCGCCTCGTCAAGAACGGTTGCAAGATCCTCAAAGACGAGCCAGATTTTCCAAGATGCTACGTCAAAGATCCCTTCGGCCTGATTTACAATCTGACGCTTTGAAGAGCGTGCGCTTCGGCCGCGCTGGCCAGAGATCGGGAAACAATGGGACAGACGCATTTCCGGGCGATAATTGCGTTGTCCTCTTTTTCACAGCAGCGGCAAGAAAGCCTCTGGCGTTAGGGGCCGGATCGGAGATCCGCGGAACCCCTTCGGGTCTCGCGTCACGATGAAATCGCATCCGGCAAGCTGAGCCGCGGCAGCGGTGACTGAGTCCTCGAAATCGGGCAACGACAACTGCAAGGCTTCTTGCAGGACCGCGCTGTCGACTGGGGCAACTTTGAAAACCCGTAATATCGAGGAGACCGTGCGCCCGGCTCTCGCGAGTCCGAGCTCCTTTCGAACCAGATAATGGATGGTCGTGATCGCGTGGGAGGCCAGGAAGCCCTTGGCGAGACCTGTTTCGATCGCCGCCCAAACGGCTGCGCTCGCCACTACATGCGGTTGGCGTTCGAGCAGAACATCCAGCACCACATTTGTGTCGATCAGCGCTCGCCTCAATGGTATTTGGCCACCAAGTGGCTCCGATATGCTTCGATATCGGCCTTCTTGAGGGACCCTCGCAGTGCATGCAGGATCGGGGAACGCCGCTGGCCTTTGTCCGCCGGTGCGACAACGGCGGCGAGGTATGTCTCGACCATCTCAGACACCGAGACTCCCTGTTGCTTCGCATAGCGCCTGGCGCGGGAAACAACGCTCTTCTCCACACTCAGCGTGAGCTTGGACATATGTACGTATTATATCAGGGGATTGATACGTATCGCGCTATAAGCCTTCCGGCTTGATTCCAACGTACTCCCACCGTTGCAGCGCGATGGGGACGTTGCCGTTTTTCCAGACGAAATCGTGAAAGTCTTTCAGGCGGAACTTGGCGCCTTGGGAGCGCCGGGCGTCGGCCAGCATTTGCACGATCTGCAATTTGCCAATTTGATAGCTGATGGCTTGGCCGGGCTTGGACGCGAATTCTGCCGCCTTGGCGTGCGCGGTGGCTTTGTCCATGGGCACGTTTTTCTCCAAGTAGTCGGCCGCTTGATCGATGGTGAACTGGGCCAGCGCGAGTTTGACGTCGACGATCACGCGCAACGCGCGCAGGCGCATGAAGCTATAGATGATTTCGCGGGAGCGTGGACTGTCGTCGAACAGTCCCGCTTGCAGGGCCATTTCTTCGGCGTAGTAGCCGATGCCTTCATTCGCGCCGGAATCGTAGTAGTGACGGCGGATGGGATTCTCCTGCGCCCACGAAAGCGCCAGTTGATAGTAGTGCATGCCTTCGTGCACGATCATCACGCGCGGATCGCGGGCCGTGGCGAGTTGGAAAAAACCGAGCGACGGCGAGGGCGGCCGAATGTAGCTGGTGGCGTTCTCTTTCAGGCGAGCGGGGCCGGTAAGGTCGTCGGTTTCGCCGAGCGGCAGCGCCGCGAGATAAGACGGCAGAGGCAGGTTCCAATAATGCTGGAGCCAGGCGGGGAAAGTCAGGAATCCTTTTTCGTCGAGGTACTTTCGAACCGCCGCTTCGTCGCGCTTCTGGCGCGTGATCTGCTCGGTCTGGTTCGCAGGCAGTTGCAGTTCGGGCAGCCCCGCGTTGCGCTGGCGTTCATACGCTTCGAGCGCCGCCGCGCGCTCCCATTCCTGTTCGCCCAAGGCGAGCACCTGCTCGGGAGTGTAGGGCATGAGCGCGACTTTCTTTAGGAAGAACGCATAGTTCTTGTGGCCAACGGAGGTTCCCTTGGACATTGTGGATAAGCGGTCCGAGAGCCACATGCGATAGGATTCGAGGGCGTCGGCGGCCTTCGTAGCTGCTGGGTCGATCTGCGCGGCGACGGTTGGATCGAGCAGCGGCTTGAGAGCGGCGACGGCGCCAGCGATGCGCGGACGGCTGTCTTTCAAACTCGCGATGGCCAGCTCCACGAACGGGCGCACGGCCTGGTCGAGATTTAGTTTCGCGTCGGCGATGATCGCCGGAATGGCGTTCATACGTAGCAAGATTTCCTCGCTGCGGGCGCGATCGATGGGCGGCGGTTGGAGGAGGCAGTCGAAGACGGCGCCGAGAGTCTGATCGATATAGAAGTTCGGGTCGCGCTGCCAGCTTCGGGTGACGTACAATTCCCAGCCCACGCGCGCGAGCGCCGAGCCGATGAGCCAGTAGTCGACCTGCCTCGGGAGGGACCAACGGCCGGCATCCATTTCCTTCCAGCGCTTCTCGAATGCGGCCAGAGCTTCACGCAATTGCGCGATGGTTTGAGGCGACCAATCCGGCGTCCAGTCTGCGGGCCGTTCAATACGCGGGATGTCGTCGCCCGTGATCGGCTGGTGGATCGTCCGCCAGGCCCAGAAATCACGAGCGAGGTCGTCGAGCGGATCGGCGGACAGTGTCGCGCAGAAAATCAGGGCGAGGGAAAACCAACGCATAGGATCGCTATAGTCTAAATCAGATCGCCCGCCGCAGCTTCACTTAAGGTGCCGTTGTCTGCTACAATGACCTTCAGACCTGTTAATCCGTAAGGCCGCCAGATAAATGACCACCCATCCGAAGGGCTCTGCTGCTCGTGTTCTCCTCACATCCGTTTTCGGGCCTTATGCACTCGACGATGAGTTTGGCAGCCGCGCCATCAACCCCATGGAGCTGTATCACAACCAGGTGACGCGCGCGCAGGGTGCGTTTTCGCTGCGCATGTTCCACCGCTCCTGGGGGATCATGATGATTCAGCAGAACATTTCGGCGCCTTCGACGGTTCTCGACTTTCCGACGCGCGACGACTTCGCTCGCGAACTCAAGAAACAGCGCTACGACGTGGTCGGCATTTCCTCGATCATCGTCAACGTCGGCAAGGTGCGCGAGATGTGCCGCATGGTGCGGGAACTTTCGCCGGATTCCGTGATCGTGATCGGCGGGCATGTGGCGGCGATTCCGGGCCTCGAACACGTCATTGACGCCGATCACATCGTGAAGGGCGACGGCATTTCCTGGATGCGCCGCTATCTGGGTGAGGATCCGGAAGCGCCGATCCTCCATCCGGAAATCGTTTCCGGATTCGGGCTTCGCGCCATGGGACTGCGGATCCCTGAGCGGCGTGGCACAGCGGCAGCTACATTGATTCCCTCTGTGGGCTGCCCCATGGGGTGCAATTTCTGCACTACCTCCGCCTTTTTCGGCGGCAAAGGAAAGTTTCTCAACTTCTACGACTCGGGCGCTGAGCTGTTCCGCATCATGAGCCACTTAGAAGAGAAGCTCAAGGTGCATTCGTTTTTCGTGATGGATGAGAACTTCCTCCTCTACCGCAAGCGCGCGATGGAGTTGCTCGAACGCATGAAGGCTGAAGGCAAGAGCTGGGAACTATTCGTATTCTCGTCGGCGAACGCCATCCGCAAATACACCATGGAGGAGTTGGTGTCACTCGGCGTCTCCTGGATCTGGATGGGCCTCGAGTCACCGCACTCGGCCTATGCCAAGCTGGAGAACACCGATACGATGCAGCTCACGCGCGAGCTGCACCAGCATGGTATCAGGCTGCTCGGTTCCACCATCGTGGGCTTGGAACATCACACGCCGGAGAATATTCGAGATGAGATCGAGTCCGCGGTGGCTTACGGCACTGATTTCCATCAGTTCATGCTGTATACGCCCGTGCCGGGCACGCCGCTCTACGGCGAAATGGAGGAGCAAGGCCGGCTTCTCGACGTGAACCTGGCGGACATCCATGGCCAGGATAAGTTCAACTTCCAGCATGCGGCGATCTCGCGCGACGATTCCAAGAAGTTTCTGGACTGGGCGTTCTGGCGCGATTTCGAACTTAACGGCCCGAGCATATTCCGTATTTGTCGAACCACGCTAGAAGGTTGGAAGCGCTACAAGAATGACCCCGATCAACGCATCCGCGAGCGGTTCGCCCGCGAAGTGGCGGCATTGAAAATCACGTATGGCGGCATCCTGTGGGCCATGGAGCGGCAACTGCGCGAAAAGAATCTCGAGATCAGCCAGCAGATTCGCACGCTCCGCCGCGACATCGCCGACGAATTCGGCTGGGTTTCGCGCTTTGCATCCAAACTCATCGGACCCGTGATGCTCTGGACTACCCGCCGCGAGGAAAAACGGCTCGCGCGCGGCATCACCTACGAGCCCAAGCGCATAATCGAACGCAGGAACTGGGCCTAAAAAAGCAGCTTCAAGCCAAACTGAATGTGACGCGGATCCTGTGCCGACAGGATCTTTCCAAACGTTGGCGAGCCGATGAAATTGTCCGGCAGATTGAAATTGGGGTGGTTCACAAAGTTGAACGCCTCGGCGCGAAACTGCAAAGACATCCCCTCACGAACCCTTGTATTTTTCACGAGCGATAGGTTGACGCCCTGGAGCCCCGGCCCTTCCAGAATGTTTCGTCTCGCGTTGCCAAAACTGCCAAACGGCGGAATCGCAAACGCCGCCGTGTTGAACCACATGTCCGGCGACGGGTTGCTGATGTGCGGATTTCCCACCACGTTTGGCCGGTCGTTGGCGCCGCCGAATCCAAGGATGGACGTGCCCGTGTTGCTGTTATCGAAATCCGGAAGTAGTGCGACTGTAAACGGCTGGCCGGTTTGGAACGTGAGAATGCCGAAGGTCTGCCAACCACCCAGCAGATTGCGCAGTAAGGCCTGGTTGAACCGGTGCGTGGGCAGATCGTAGGAATAGCTCACCGACAGCCGGCTCCGCAGGTCGAAATTCGAGAGGCCGCGCTCGGCGCGTAGATTGTAGCTGTCTTGGGGAAAATTGGCGTCGCCGGTGCTGGAGAAGAAGTCCGACGCGTCGTCGATCGATTTCGAGAATGTATACGAAGCCAGCAGCGATAGCCCCGTCGTCAAACGCTGCTGGAACCGCGCTTGCAAACTGTGGTAGACAGAGTTGGCGGCAGATTCGAGGTAATCGATATCGGCGAATTGTGGATTGGGCCGCGGATTGGGCTGCTGCGGGCTGGGTTGCGCCTGGTTGATATCGCGCGCGGTAAGCAGATCGGTTCCCTTCGATCCCACGTACGCGACTTCTAATACACGGCTGTTACCCAACTGCTTCTGAATGCCGAGATTCCACTGCTGCACGTACGGCGTCCGGAAGTTTCGCTGATACGCGAGCGCGGAGGGCGGCGAGGCCAGCGGATAGTTCTGCGGGAACGGATCGTCCAACGACAGCAATTGCGTCGGCAACGGGTAGTAAACGTTGAAATTGAAATACGGCGGGTTGAAGTACAAACCCTCGCCCGTGGCCAGCGCACCCTGGTCGTAGGAGATTCCAAAGCCCGCGCGGAACACGAGGCCGTGATTTCCCGGTGACCACGCCACGCCCAAGCGGGGCGCGAAATTATTGCGGTCCGGTTCATAGCCGCTGCGCGGAACACCGTCGGTCCCCACCTGGACGAGTGACTGGGTCGCCGGCTCAAAGAGGTTGGCGCGGTTCTGCGCATCCACCGGCGGCGCGTTGTATTCATAGCGCACGCCCAGCGAAAGCGTCAGATCCGGTCGTACGCGAAACGTGTCCTGCCCGAAGAAATATGTGCTGTACGTGCGCAGGTGCTCGGGGTTATCGAGCGTCGCACCGGCCGACACTGTGGGCAGCCCCAGCAGCAGCTCTTCCAAAGGGTTTCCCGTGATGAGGCCGAGGAAATCAATGAACCCGCGCGCTTGCTCATCCCGGTATGCGTTCTGCCGCAGGTCGCGCAAATCCGCTCCGAACTTGAACAGATGGCGGCCGTGGTTGTAGGTGGCCTGATCAGTCAACTCCAGAATGTTCGACGCGCTGTGCTGCGGATTGTTGTAATCATCGCCCAACGGCGAAAATCCCGTCACGCTGATGATGCTCATCCCGAAGTCGCGCGGGTTCGCGGAAAGTTCCGGCAGCCCCAACTGGCCATTCACGTTTTGTCCCATGTCCTGCTGATACGACCCAGCGGATACGCGATTGTAACCGGCGCGCAGCTCGTTGATGAGGTTCGGCGAAAAGACGTGCGTTTCTCCCAGCATCACATTCTGCGCGCGCCGCGGAACAGACGTGCCGTAGCCTGGCACAAGGGCAAAGCCGGCTCCGGAGAAAGGATCGTACAGATTGAGGCCGGCGAAACTGTAGCGGAAGGAAAGCTCGCTCGATGGCGCGAGCGAGTGATCGACCCGCACGTCGAACTGGTCATCGCGTTCGCGCTCCACCGGGGAAGAGACGTAGTTCTCGTTGGGAATCGTGCGGTTGGGCAGGGGATACAGCGCAGCAATGGGCGCGCCTACTGGATCGAGGTAAGCAGCGGGTATCTGATTTCCGGGGAACGGCTGCCCGGTGAATGGATTGATCGCGGGGATGCCGCTCGCCGAGAAATTGCCGGCGCGCTCGGCCGCCGTCGGCACGTTGGTCACCTGCGTGATCCCCTCGCGCACGCGGCTGCCTTCATAATCCGCAAAAAAGAATGTGCGATTCTTGCGGATCGGTCCGCCCACTGACCCGCCGAACTGGTTGCGCTGATACTGCGGCTTGGCGGCATCGGACGGCGCGAAGAAGTTGCGTGCATCGAGCGCGCCGTTGCGGAAGAATTCGTACAGGCTGCCGTGCAGCGAATTGCTGCCGGTCTTGAGCACAACGTTGACCTGCCCACCTGCGTTACGGCCGAATGACGCATCGTACACACTCGTCAGTACTTCGAATTCCTGAATGGCGTCGACCGACGGCGTTATCCCGAACGTGTTGAGCTTGGGATCACCGTTGTAAATGCCGTCGAGCAAGAAGTTGTTCGAGTCCTCGCGCCCGCCGTTGATGTTGAGCGCGATATCCCCGAGCACCGCCCCCGCCGACCCTTGCGCGGCTGGAACTACGCCCGGGACCAGCAGCGCCAGTTCGTAGAAGTTTCGCCCGTCGAGCGGCAACCCAACGACGTTGCGGTTTTCGATCCGCGTGCCCATCGCCGCCGAATCGGTTCTCACCATGGTGCGTTGCGCTGTGACTTGCACGGTCTCGGTTCGGTTGCCGGGCAGCAATGTGACGTCAACGCGCAATTCCTGGTCAAGCGCCAGTGTGAGCTCCTGGACATGCTTGCCGTAACCGGTGTGTTCTACTTGCAATTGATAACTGCCGGGGAGTGTGGGCACCAGAAACTCGCCGTGCGCGTCCGTCACGGCGGAACGCTTATTTGCGGTGGCGGATTCGGTAAGGGTAACCACGGCGCCAGCGACGGGTTTGTGCGAAGCATCCGTAACCGTGCCGCCGATCGACCCGCGAATCGATTGCGCGCCGGCCTGCCGAGTCAAAAGCGCCGCTAGGAATAGTGCGAAAAGGAGATGCCGCATGGAGGAAAATCGATCCCTATACTATAGCCTGACAGCCGATGCGTCTTGTTTCGATACTTCTCCCCCGGCGGCTGGTAAACTCAAAAAACCGTGATCCGGGCAGATATCGATACAAAGGTAAAATCCGCACGCGAATCCTTAGACGCGTGGGTACGCGAAATCGTCTCGTGGCACTTCGATCCCGCGACGGGATGCCCGTTCTGGCTCGACTACGCACAACACCTCGGCTGGGACCCGCGCCGCGAAATCCGCACCTATGGCGATCTGGATCGCTTCGGCTTCTTCGAGGATGAATGGCTGCGTGGCGGGCCGGTGCGCCGTTGGGTGCCGCGCGCCTGCGCCGACAAACCTGTCTTCATTTTCGAGACAGGCGGCTCGACTGGGGTGCCCAAATCGCGCATCGCTATTGAAGATTTCCGCCTGGATTACGAAGCTTTCAGCGCTACGCTCCCCGACGAAGCCTTCCCGCGCGGCGCCGATTGGCTCATGCTCGGTCCCAGCGGCCCGCGGCGCCTGCGACTCGCTGTTGAACACTTGGCGCAATATCGAGGCGGCATTTGCTTCATGGTTGACCTCGATCCCCGCTGGGTGATCAAGCTCATCAAAATGGGCGAAATCGACATGGCGGAGCGGTATAAGCAGCACGTGATCGAGCAGGGTCTCACGCTGCTGCGCGCGCATGAGAACATCCGATGCCTTTTTACAACGCCGAAATTGCTCGAAGCGCTCTGCGAGAAGGTATCTTTAAGAAAAGCCGGCATAAAAGGTGTTTTTTGCGGTGGTACCGAGATGACGCCGCAGTTTCACCGCTTCGCCGTGGAAGAACTGCTCGACGGCGTCTACTTCGCACCGACCTACGGCAACACGCTCATGGGTCTCGCGGTTCACAAGCCCCGTGTACCCGAGGACAACTTCGCTGTGATCTACTATCCGCCCTCGCCGAAGGCGATGATCGAAGTGGTCGATCCCGACCAGCCGAACCAGCTGGTCGGCTATGGTGAAACGGGCCGCGTGCGTCTTACCACGCTGACGCGCGAGTTTTTCATGCCGCGATTTCTCGAACGCGACGAAGCCGAGCGCGAGCCGCCGTGCGATCTCTATCCCTGGGATGGAGTGCGGAACGTGCGGCCGTTTTCGAGGTTTCAATCGAAAGTGGTCGAGGGCGTTTACTGATGCTCCACATTCCTCTACTTCGTCACGGCACGCCTTACCGCAGCCTCGATGTAGTTCGCGCGCCGCACTATCAAACGCGCGAGCCGTTCCTTGAGATCAGTCAGGCAAACGTGGGGCTGATCCGCCGGGACCTGCTCCACCAGACCGCCGCGCGCGAGAAACTTGCCGGTTACTCAACCGAGCAACTCCTGCGCATTTGCGCCGACGCGGCGGAGTACTTTCTGCACAACGATCTCACCGTCGGCGAAGTTCCGCAGTCGCCCGAGGATTACATTCATCAAGTCTCCGCCACCACCGGCCTTCCGCACACGCTTGCTCGGAACAACATGCGCAAGATTTACAACATGATGGCCGAGATGCGCACGGTGCTGCGGGGATTGACGCGCGACCTCGATTTTGCGGTACTCGATCGCGGTTTCGGCGCGACCGATGGTCAGGAGCTGAGCTTCTTTCCGCGCGGCAATTCAGTCGGTGTGGTGCTGCCCAGCAATTCGCCCGGCGTGCATTCGCTCTGGATTCCGGCGTTTGCGTTGAAAGTACCTCTGGTGTTGAAACCCGGCGGCGCGGAACCCTGGACGCCCTATCGCATCATTCAAGCGCTCATCCGCGCGGGCGCACCGCCCGAGGCCTTCTGCTACTATCCCGCCGATCATGCCGGCGGCGGTGAAATCCTGCGCCGGTGCGAGCGTGGCATGGTTTTCGGCGACACCAGTTCCACGAAACTTTGGCACAATGATCCGCGTATCGAAGTGCATGGGCCGGGCTACAGTAAGATCGTTGTCGGCCGCGATGCGGTCGGCGATTGGGAAAAGTATCTGGATGTGATGGTGGCTTCAATCGCGGAAAACTCCGGGCGATCGTGCATCAACGCGTCGGGGATGTGGGTGCCGGCCCACTCGCGGGAAATCGCGGAGGCATTGGCGGAAAGGCTGGCCCGCGTCGTTCCGCGTGATGCCGGCGATCCCGAAGCACAACTCGCTCCTTTCGCCGATGCGTCCGTCGCCAAGCGCACTTCGGACATCATCGAAAGCCAGGTCGAAGGTGCACGCGATGTGAGCGCCGAACGACGAGGGAGCGCGCGTCTCGCTATGTATGGCGGTAGCGCGTACCTGCTGCCGACCATCGTCCAATGCCCGAGCGCCGAGCATCCACTCGCTAACCGCGAGTTCTTGTTTCCATTCGCGAGTGTGGTCGAGATCGATGAGTCCGAGATCCCCGGAGCACTGGGCCCGAGTCTGGTCGTCACTGCCATTACGAGGAATCGCCAACTGATCGATCGCCTGCTGGCATCGCCGCTCGTCGGCCGGCTCAACATCGGCGCGATACCCACGAATCACATCCAGTGGGACCAGCCGCACGAAGGCAATCTGTTCGACCATCTCTACGCGCGCCGCGCTTTTCAGCGTTTGGAAGCTGCTGCCTCATGAGGATTCTCGCCATCACCGCCGGCGCCGCGAGCATGTACTGCGGCAGTTGTCTGCGCGACAACGCGCTGGCCGCGGAATTGATGGCGCAAGGGCACGAAGTCACGCTCGTTCCGCTCTACACCCCCACTCTCACCGACGAACCGAACGTCAGCCAAAAGCGCGTGTTCTTCGGCGGCATCAGCGTTTATCTCGAACAGCACCTCGCGCCGTTCCGTTATACGCCCGCGTGGCTCGATAGCCTGTGGGACTCTCTGCCGGCGCTCAAAGCCGCGTCAAAACGCTCCATCGCCGTCAGCCCGCAGCAGCTCGGCGAACTCACCATCTCCATGCTGCGCGGCGAACACGGCGCTCAACGCAAAGAGTTTCACAAGCTCGTCGACTGGCTCCGCAGTGAGCCCCGGCCCGATGTTGTCAGCATTCCCAACTCGCTGCTCATCTCGCTCGCGAGTCCGCTAAAAGAGACGCTTGGCTGTCCGGTTGTGTGCACGCTACAGGGAGAGGATCTGTTTCTCGAGGGCCTAGGCGAGCCCTGGCACACCGAAGCGATCAAACTCATTCGCGCGCACGTCGATTCCGTGGATGCGTTCATCGCGGTCAGCGATTACTATGCCGGATTCATGGCGCGGTACCTCAGTATTCCCGAGAGCAAGATCCACGTTGTGCCCATCGGCATCAACATGAAAGGCTACGATACTGGCTTCCGTTTTCGCACCAACTGTTTTACAGTCGGATATTTCGCGCGCATCGTTCCCGAGAAGGGTTTGCATGTGCTGTGCGAAGCTTATCGCAAGCTGCGCCGCGAAACGGAGTTTTCAGGCGCCACCCTGGAAGCGGCCGGTTACCTCGCGCCGGAGTACCGCGGCTATCTGCGCGACATCGAACAGGAGATGAAGCGGGCGGGCCTGGGCGGCGAGTTCCGCTATCGCGGCGTGCTTGACCGCGCGCACAAGACCGACTTTCTCCGCAGCCTCAAGGTCCTCTCGGTCCCAGGCCCATATGCCGAGCCGAAGGGCATCTTCGTACTCGAAGCCATGGCCAACGAAGTGCCTGTTGTCCAGCCCCGCCACGGCGCGTTTCCCGAGATCATAGAGAAGACCAGCGGTGGCATTTTGGTCGAACCGCATAGCGTTGACAGTCTGGCCGAAGGGATCTTCTCGCTCTGGCGCGATCAAGCCCGAGCCGACGAACTCGGCCGCCGCGGCGCGCAAGGCGTCCGTGAACACTACTGCGTCCAGCTCATGGCGCAAAGGACCGTGGAGACTTACAGTAAAATAGGCGTCCACGCCTGTTCATAAAGGCGTGTGAGCACTCGACCACCGCCATTCTTCCGGTTTGTGCACGAAACCCGCGGACACAGGATTGTACTCAATGTATCTCACGATCCTCTGCATCTCCACCTCATTCCGGACCCAGTGGTCATACGATTCATACAGCCAAAAAGGACTTCCAGTGCGTCCCAGTATCCTGTTCGCTTCTCGCGCCGTGTAACCTTTGAGGGTCTTGGTTATTCTTGCTAACCGCGCCGCCGGCCGTATCAGCAGGTGTACGTGATTGGGCATGATTACGTACGAACGCAACTCGTACAGCTTCAGTTCATCCTGGCCGAAATGGAATGCGCCAATCACACACGCCGCCACGCGATCATCCTTTAGCCACACTGGACCGAAGTCCGAACGGTCCAGTTGCCGGTCCATGTGGACGAAAGCATGCCCGGGTTCGAGCGCATGAGACTCGCGTGCGCATCTTGGCAATGAGCCGAACAATCGCCAGGTCAGAAAGAGGGTGGCGCCGTCGGGATGCCAGTGTGGCAGGGAGCGTTGGTAGTAGCTCATACAGGCACGAATGCCTATTCCACTTGTGTACGCGAAGATGTGGAGTTCTCATGTGGTGTAATGGCCGAGGAGCCTGTCCAGTGCTCGAAGTCAAGCAAGTCTCGAAGAGTTACACGACTCCGCGGGGGCCACTCGAGATTCTCTCTGACGTCTCACTTTCGCTCTCGCGCGGCGATGCCGTTGCGATCATGGGACCGTCCGGCAGCGGGAAGAGCACGCTGCTCTACATCCTCGGTGCGCTCGAACAGCCGACGGCGGGCACGGTGACGCTCGACGGCCGCAATCCTTTTGAGCTTCCTGAGAAGCAGCTCGCCGCGTTCCGCAACAAGCAGGTGGGATTCATGTTTCAGGACCACTGCCTGTTGCCGCAGTGTTCTGTCTTGGAGAATGTTCTGGTTCCAACGCTCGTGGCGGAAACACGCAACGGCGTGGAGCAGCGGGCGCGACAATTGCTCGAACGGGTCGGCCTGCGGGAACGCATCGATCACAAGCCTGGAGAACTTTCTGGCGGTGAGCAGCAGCGTGTGGCCATCGCCCGTGCCCTCATTCGCGAACCGCTCCTGCTACTCTGCGACGAACCCACCGGCAATTTGGATCACGAGTCGGCCGAGTCGGTTGCATCCATGCTGCTCGAACTCCATCGTAGCCAGCAGACTATCCTGGTGCTGGTGACGCACAACGCGGAGCTTGCGGTGAAGTTTCCGCTGCGTCTCGCGCTGAACGATCGCCATCTGAACAAAGTATGAACGTAACGGGAGTTCTGGAAAGCGGCATCTACGTGGACGACGTAGCGCGCTCCGCCGAGTTCTACCGCCGCATTTTCGAATTCGAGCGGCTCGAAGGGGACGATCGTTTCTGTGCGCTCAGCGTGGCCGGCCGCCAGGTGTTTCTGATCTTCAAGAGGGGCGGCACGTTGGCGCCGATACCGTTTCCCGGCGGCGTGCTGCCACCGCACGACGGCTCGGGCCAGCAGCACTTCGCTTTTTCGGTTCCCGAGGCTGAGCTCGCGGCGTGGGAAATGAAGCTGGCAGAAAACGGCGTGGAGATTGAGAGCCGCGTCACCTGGCCGCGCGGCGGCAAGAGCATCTACTTCCGCGATCCCGACGGTCACCTGGCGGAGCTGATCACGCCGGGTTGCTGGACCATTTACTGATGCGCACGGCCACGCTGGTTCGCCGCAGTTTGACGTATTACGGGCGCACGAACCTGGCCGTTGTGTTGGGCGTGGCTACGACGGTCGCTGTGCTGGCGGGAGCGCTGGTGGTGGGTGATTCGGTGCGCGCGAGTCTTCGCGACCTGGTACTCAACCGCATCGGCCGCACGGACACAGTAGTATCAGCCGCTCAGTTCTTCCCGGAACAACTGAGTGCCGGTATCGTCCCAGGGCAACACTTCTCCGCATGCCCGTTGATTGCCTTCGAGGGCCTGGCCACGCACGAAGCCAGCCATCGCCGCGCCTCAGGCGTGCAGGTTTACGGAGTCGACGAGCGATTCTGGAAATTCCACGGCGTTGCCGCGCCGGAGCTGCCCGCGCTGAGCGCGGCGCTGGCGGAAGATCTCGGCTCAAAGCCAGGCGATACGATCCTGCTGCGCGTCGAGAAGCCGTCGGCGGTTCCGCTCGAATCACTGCATGGCCGCAAGGAAGACGTCGGCCGCACGCTGCGTTTCACGGCTCGGGAACCGCTGGCGGCTTCCGCCCTCGGAGAGTTCTCGCTCCGCCCGCAGCAAGGGGCTGTGCGTGCGATCTTCGTGCCGCTCGGCAGGCTGGCGCGCGATCTCGGACAGGCGGGCAAGGTCAACACGATCCTCATCGCAGGCGAGCCAGCCGCTGCACCTATTGAGAAACTGCTGCGTGAGCGTTACGCACTTGAAGACCTCGGATTGACGTTGCGGCCGCTCGACGCGCAGCGCGGGTTTTCACTTGAATCGGCCAGCGCGATTCTGAGTGACGCGGTCGCCAGCGTGGCAATGGACACGGCGCGCAAGCTGGGCGTACGCGCGGAACCGATCCTGACCTATCTGGCTAACACAATTCGCATTGGCTCGCGGGAGATTCCTTACTCGCTCGTGACTGCTGATGACGCGTTCTTCGGGGGGGCGCAACGCTCTGGCATCCTGCTCAACGACTGGGCGGCGAAAGAGCTCGGCGCGCGAGTTGGCGACAGCGTCTCACTCGACTACTACAGCTGGACGGGCGACGGCCAGCTCCGGAGCGAGTCCGCGCACTTTCCGTTGACAGGCATTCTGCTACTCGCGGGCGCCGCGGCTGACCGCGACCTTGCACCGGATTATCCGGGCATCACGCAATCCGCCAGCCTGCACGATTGGGACCCGCCATTTCCGATCGATCTCAAGCGCGTGAGGCCGCGCGACGATGAGTATTGGAAACGCTACCGCACCACACCCAAGGCATTTCTGCCGCTCGCGGTTGGGCAGAGGCTTTGGGGATTGCGCTTCGGCAAGCTCACGTCCATTCGTCTGCACGGGGCAGGCGAACAGCTTTCGAGCCAGCTTCGCGCAGCGCTCGATCCAATGGCAGCAGGCTTCGCTGTTTACCCCGTGCGTGCGCAAGCGCTGGCAGCGTCCGATGGGGCGACGGATTTCGGCGAGTACTTCGTTTACTTCAGCTTCTTCCTGATGGCGGCCGCGCTGCTGCTCGGGTCGCTGTTTTTCCGGCTCAGCATCGAGCAGCGTTTGCGCGAGATCGGGATGCTCCGGGCCGTGGGATTCACCGACGCTGCGATTCGCAACGTGTTCCTGGCGGAGGGCGGTGTTCTAGCACTGGCAGGTTCGGTGGTGGGGATGGCCGGTGCGGCGGGCTACGGTGCGCTAGTGATGCTCGGTCTGCGCACTAGTTGGTCGGGTGCGGTGGGAACCAGGCTGCTGTCCTTGCATGTGACGCCGTCCGCACTGGGGATCGGAGCCGCCGGAGGCTTTGGCGTCGCGCTGCTCTGCATCTGGTGGACGCTGCGTGGCCTGCGGCATATTACGCCGCGCGGGTTGATGATGGAGCGCCGGTTGGAAACGAGAGTGCCCGGTTGGATTGGGCTTGCGTGCGCCGCTCTTGGGGTCGGGCTCCTCGCGGCTACACGCTGGATTGGCGCGGTGGGCAGCTTCTTCGGCGGCGGGGTCTTGCTGCTGGCTGCCGCGCTGTTTGAAGGGCGCGCGTGGCTGAGCCGGCGTAGCGCGAGTGGTCTCCACGGCATTGCCACGCTGGGCTTTCGCAACGCGGCGTGGCGGCCGGGCCGCAGCATTCTCTGCACGGCTCTCATCGCCAGCGCGACCTTCCTCATCATTGCCGTGGACGCTTTCCGGCGCGACGAGCGCCCGCTGCTCGATCCGAAGTCCGGCACCGGCGGCTTCGCGCTGATGGCGGAGTCACTGCTGCCCCTGATTCACAATCCCAACACACCGTCGGGCAGGGACGCGCTGAACCTGACGGATCCGGCGCTCAATGGCGTCCGCTTCACGCTGTTCCGGCTGCGGCCGGGCGATGACGCCAGTTGCCTGAACCTCTACCAGCCGCGCAATCCGCGCGTCCTCGCACCGACCGGCGACTTTCTCTCGCGCGGGCGGTTCTCATTTCAGGAGTCGGTCGATGGAACCGACTCTCCCTGGCACCTGCTTGAGTCACGGCTCAGCGATGGCGCCATACCTGCGATCGCCGACGCTAATTCGATGACCTACGTGCTGCATCGCGAGCTAGGTGAGGACGTCGTCATTAAGAACGGTGACCGTCCGGTGCGCCTGCGGCTGGTTGCCGCACTTGCCGACAGCATCTTCCAGGGCGAGCTGATCATCTCGGAAGCGAACTTCGTCCGGGCATTTCCGGATCAACCGGGCTATCGGTTCTTTCTGATCGATCCTCCGCCAGGAACCGCGGCCGCGGTCACCGGTTCCATTGAGGGTGCGCTTGCTGATTACGGCATCGACGTGACTTCGACCGCCGCGCGTCTTGTCGCATACCATCGAGTCGAGAATACCTACCTCTCGACGTTTCAGACGCTCGGCGCGCTTGGTTTGTTACTCGGCACGGTGGGTCTGGCGGCGGTGCTCGCGCGTAACGTGCTCGACCGGCGGCGTGAACTCGCGCTGCTGAGCGCGGTCGGCTACAGAAGGTCGAACCTCGCGGCGATGATCCTGGCGGAGAACGCGCTGATCCTGGTCGGCGGGCTCGCGATCGGTACCGCCTGCGCTCTGGTCGCGATCATTCCGGCCATCACGTCGCGCGGCGGGCATGTGGCGGCGGGATCAATGGCAGGCTGGCTTGCGGTGATTCTCGCGGTGGGCCTGGCGGCGGTGTCGGTGGCCACGCTGATCATGGTTCGTCAGCCGTTGGTTGCGGCACTGCGCGCGGAGTGACTCACATCTTGGCGCTTCGGTCGTACACGTAGTCCTTCGCCGCGCCGGCCTTGAGGTGACAGGAGGCGCATTTCGCGGAAGCCGCGGGCGGCGTAATGTAAGTGCCGTCGGGCCGGTACTCCACATATTCCCACTCGCCGGCGCGGTTTTCGCGATACGCCTCGCCGAAGCCGGGCTCCTTGCGCATGACATCAATGCTGGTCAGCTGATCCTTGCGAAAATGGCCCGCTTCGTCTCGCAGAGCCTTCTTCTGCGTGTCGAGAGCCGCACTCCAGGTTTCAATGATGAGCATGGAACCGTAGGGGTAGGCGCCAGTTTCACGGGTAGCAGCAGCATCGTTGGCATAAACGACTTTGATGGTGTTGTGGCCGGTGTCATCATACTCGCGGAGCTTTTTCCAGGTGTCTTGATAATCCTTCGGAAACCCAACCCGGTCTACTGTGGGTGCGGGCGCCGCGACAGTGAGAACTGCGAATGCGAAAACTGCAGACAAGGGTCTGGACATGGTTAAGCTCGCACCACCTGCGGATAGACCTTTCTGATTGCCGCGACAATGTCGTCCGTGTCCTTCACGGTGAACGTGGGGTCGAGCGAGACACCGGCAAAGCGGCTGAGAATGTCGATGGTGCGCGGACAGCATGCGGCGCCGTATTGGATGGAGCGGCCGCGTTCGGAAGTGAACGAAGGCCAGGCAGGGTGCACGGTGCGCTTATGTTCGACGTAAGATTGCACTGGCAGGATGGCGGAGCCGCCCGGCAGAGACGCGGGAACGTTCTCCGCCTTCATGGCGGCACGGTAACGCTCGCACTGCGCTTTGCTTTCGAAACCAAGGAACACCGCTGTGCCCAGCTCGCCTTGCGGATCGGGCAGATGGCGAAGCTTGAGGCCGGGGAGGTCGCGAATGCCGTCGTAGACGCGGCGGGCGCTTGCCTGCACGGATTGGGCGATGCGGTCGAGCTTGGGCAACTGGGCCACCAGCACGCCGCCGGTGAATTCGCTCATGCGGAACTGGCTGCCGACGAACGAGCCGGCTTTCGCGCCGCCTGCGATTTGCTCATGCAGGGGCCGGAGGCTGCCGAGATCGTGGTAGCGGCTGGCGCGCTCGAATAGCACCGGGTCGTTGGTGACGACCGCGCCGCCTTCTCCCGACGTGATGGTCTTATTGAGCTGCATGCTGTAAATGCCGATGTCAGCCATGGAACCCACGGGATGGCCTTTGTAACTTGCGCCCACCGATTGTGCGCAATCTTCCAGTACACGAGTGTGGCGGCGCCTGGCGATTTCGAGAACGCGATCCATGTCGGCCGGGTTGCCCTGCAAATGCACGGCCATGATCAACTTGGTTTGCGGCGTGATCTTGCTTTCGACATCGGCAGGATCGATGTTGAAGGACTCATCGATCTCAGCAAAGACGGGCAGCGCGCCGGCGAGCACGATGGCGTTGAAGCAGGAATGCCAGGTCCAAGTGGGGAGAATCACTTCATCGCCAGGACCGATTCCGATAGCTGCCACGGCCGCCTGTAGGGCCGCCGATCCAGATGTTACGGCGAGCGCGTAGCGCGTTTGCATGCGTTGCGCGAATGCCTTTTCGAAGGCCGCGACTTTCATCGGCGGCTCCTTACCGGGGCCATACCAGCGGAACGGGCGGCGCTTCTTGACGACATCGGTTAACTCGCGGGTCTCGTCTTCGCCGTAGAATGCGGTGCCCCAGAAGTCTGCTTGGAGCGGCGTTGCTCGCACCGGCGCGCCGCCTTCAACTGCCAATTTCGGTGGGTTTCCGGCTGCAGTGGCAGCAACGGCGGCTCCGGCAAGGAAAGTCCGTCGATTCATAAGTCAGCCTCCCTATTAGAGTGGGCAGGGAATCTGCCGGTCCGATTGTATCAAGAGCCTTCGATTCCGGCGCAACGGGCGGCCACTTCGGCGAGAGCGGACCAATCCGCGTCACCGCGGCCGTGGGCGATGGCGTCCAGGTAGTGATCACGAATCAAGCTTGCCAGCGGCATGGGAACGCTTTCGCCGCTAGCTGCTTCGAGTGCGAGCCCAACGTCTTTCATGCCGAGGGTTAGACGGAATCCGGTGGGATCGAAGCGGCGGCCGGCGATGATCTTGCCGTAGTTCGCATAGACCGGGGAGTTGAAGAGCCCGTTCAGAACTTCGAAATAGGTATGCACGTCCATGCCGGACTTGCGCACCAGCGCGGACGATTCCGCCATGGCTTCGAGCATCGAGGCGAGCATGAAGTTGGCAGCGATCGTAGTGAGATTCGCTTGCCAAGGGTGCTCACCCATGACGGAGACGCTGCGGCCGATGGCGTCCATCAGGGGCCGGCAGCGCTCCAGTTGATCCTTGGGGCCAGCGGCCATGACCCAGAGTTGTTTGCTGGCGGCCGCCTCCGGCCTTCCGAGAACCGGCGCGGCGACATAACCCTGGCCGCGCGCCGCGTGCTCCGCCGCCAGTTCCTTGGAGAAGGCAACGCTGATGGTGCTGGTGCACATGTGCACGGCTCCGGGCGGGAGTGCGCCGATGGCGGAACCGAGCATAGTGTCTCGCACGGCTTGGTCGTTCGCCAGCATGGTGATTGCGGCATCGGCTCCGTTTACGGCGGCGGCGGGGGAGTCGGCGATGTGCGCGCCGGCGGTTGCGAGCGATGCGACCTTTTCGCGAGTACGATTGTATACACTCACCTCATGCCCCGCGCGCAGTAAGTTGAGCGCCATGGGTTCTCCCATGTTACCGGCTCCGAAGAAGGCAACTTTCACGGTAGTAACTCCTCTAGTTATCAACTTACTAACTTAGTAACTAGTCACTCAACACTTAGTACGTCACTTCAGAAGTTCACTAACGTATTTTTTGGGGTCGTCGGATCAGCATGATGTGGCGACTCTGTCGAGGAGTTCGGCCAGATCCTGACGGGTGAACTTCCATTCGAAGGGCCGGCC
>Ga0326728_10001614_pt1 | contig 78981 bp, 61 predicted proteins | sample MB3enrmetagenome_FD_207602 | JGI IMG/M metagenome (GOLD analysis project Ga0326728, IMG submission 207602) | Lab enriched peat soil microbial communities from McLean, Ithaca, NY, United States - MB31MN | ecosystem: Environmental > Terrestrial > Soil > Wetlands > Peat | place: USA: New York...
CGCCGCGAAGCGACTTCCTCGAGCGTCGCCGCGAACTGCCAGCGCCCGTCGACTAGGCCGACCATCTGACGCGCTTCGAGATCGTCGCAAAGCGTCACCACGACAAGTGGGTTGCCCCCGGACGTCTGGTGAATTGTGCTCACGAGCTCGCAAGGAAAGCAGTGGCCAGCGAAGCGCTTGTCGATGTAGTCGGCCACGGTCTGCTCAGAAAAGCGAGCCAGTCGAAGCTCTGTGGCCTGCTTGTGGGCGATGAGTTCGCCGAGGACTCGTGTGAGCGGGTGCGTCCTGACGAGCTCTGCTGGCCGGTAGGTCCCGACTATGAGCAGTCGCGCGCCTTCGGGTCGACGCCCGAGCATCAGGATAAGGTCAACCGTCGAAGGATCCGACCAGTGGAGGTCGCCGAGGACGAGGACCACGGGCCTGTCCGCACTCAAGGCTTCGAGAGCTTCGGCGAGCTCCCGCAGCATCCGCGCCTGCGTCGCGCCCGCAATACGCCGGTGCAGGTCCTCGGCACGCTCGCCCGTGACAAACGCCGGCATCTGCGCGAGCCAGGTCGGCGCGTAGTGGCTCAGAACGTCGATCGCGCGATCCCCCCCAGCGCCTACGCATAGGCGCCCGAGCGCGGCGATCACCGGCAGATAGGCCTCGCCACTGCCGTAGTGCTCGACGCAAAGACCGCGCGCGCACCACGCTGCTGCCTCGGAGGCCACCTGCTGGAGCAGCGCGTCGACGAGCGCCGTCTTCCCGACGCCCGCGTCGCCGGTGACGAAGACGAGCTGACGCACTCCATTGCGTGCTTTCTCAAGCGCATCTCGCAGCGCACTGAGCTCTGCGACGCGCCCCACAAAAAGAGGCTGCGGCGCGTCGATCCTCGAAGGATCGGACGCCACGACGGACGGATGCGCGGAGGCGTCGTCCTCTTCTTGAACGTCAGCAATGAAGCGATAGCCACGGCCGATCACGGTCTCGATGAGGTCATCGCCGATCACCTGGCGCAATGCCCGGACGTGCGTCCGAAGGACACTGTCGCTCATCGCGACCTTGCCCCAGACAGCGTTCACAAGCTCCTCTTGCGTGACGAGCCGTCGAGGATTCTCGGCGAGGTAGCGCAGGATGGCGAAGGGCTTTCGCCGAAGGCGCAGTTCCCTGCCCGCCTTCAAGAGCCGTTCTTCCCTCAGACTTAGCTGAAACGGCGGAAAGGAGAGCAGAAGGACCTCCTGGTCGCGCGTCGAGACTGTATACGCTCAAGACTCGTCGCCGCAACCCCCTGCTCCCCTCTCCGCCCACCGAGACCCTGGGAGCTCAGCTCGCTAGCCAGAGCCCCATTCACGACGCTCCGCATTCTGTGTCGAGGTGAGCTGGAACGACAAGCACACATCGATTCGACGTAGCGGCTAGTCGCGTCGCGACGCTTCCGAGGAAAAAGCCGTGAAGCGCGCCGCGCTGGCCCTGGGCACCGACGACGATGAGGTCGGCGCCCAGGTCGGACGCGACATTCAGGAGCTTGTCCCACGGGGGTCCGCGCCTGACGAAGAGTTCCACGTGAACGCCCTTGCTTTCAGCGCCCGAGCGAGCAACCGCATCGGCAAGCTCCGCGCGGAGCGTCGGGGTCGGGTCAACGGCCGATGCCAACGCCGCTGGCGGGTCCTCGAACGCGCTGACACATGCAAGGCTCGCCTTCGACTTGGCCGCGAGACGGACGGCATGTTCGAGCGCTCGATCGGCCGCCTCGCTGAAGTCCGTGCCGACCACGATCCATCGCGTGCGTTCCATTCCCCAAAAAAGTACTCGCGGCTCGCCATCACCGCCAGGCAGAGTCCGGCAAATTTGTGTGAAATCTTCGTCGAACATCACGGCGATCGTCGCGTTGCCGCAGGTCATCCGTCCAGCCCGACGGGGATTCATCTGGTTCGCAGACGTTCGGTATGCACGGTGGTGTGCACCGCAGCATGTTGCAGAACGCGACGACTCGCGTCCGCTCTACGGTTTCGTGCCTCGCGACAGCCGTTCGAGCTTGCGGTAAAGCGTTGCGCGGTCCACCCCGAGGACCTGCGCGGCCCGGCGCTTGTTGCCGCCGACGACGTCCATGACGCGTTCGACATACCGTCGTTCGACCTCTGCGAGCGAGACGAGCTCCGACGGATCATTCGCTGCCACGAGCACGTGTGAGGCCCGGTACTCGCGCACCTGGATAGGCAGGTCCTCGATCACGAGGTCCTCGAAGCGTGCGAGGGCCACCGCGCGGTCCATTCCATTGCGCAGCTCGCGGATGTTGCCTGGCCACGAGTACGCGAGCAGTCGCTCGGCAACGGCCGGCGAGATTCCTTTCACGGGCTTGCCATGCTGGCGGGCAAACTGCTCGACAAACATCTGCGCGAGGAGAAGGACATCGGCGCCGCGAGCTCGGAGCGGGGGCATGACGATCTCCACGACGTTGATGCGGTAGTACAGGTCCTCTCGGAATGTGCCCTCGTCGATGCTCGCCAGCAGGTCGCGATGAGTTGCCGCGACGAGACGCACATCGAAGGAGATTTCCTGCGAACCGCCGACGGGACGCACGGCGCGGACCTCGAGCGCACGCAGGAGCTTCGCCTGCATCTCCAGAGGCATCTCACCCACCTCGTCGAGGAAGAGCGTGCCCCCGTGCGCTTGCACGAAGAGGCCCTTTCGGTCGGTTCGCGCGTCGGTGAACGCCCCCTTCGCATGTCCGAACAGCTCGCTCTCGAATAGATTCTGCGCAACAGCCGCGCAGTTGATCGCCACCATCGGTCCTAGGTGGCGCTGGCTCCGGCGATGAATGGCCCGAGCCGCAAGCTCCTTGCCCGTCCCTGTCTCGCCCGTGATGAGGACGGTCGCGTCGGTACCTGCCACGCGATCGATGAGCCCGTAGACCTCCTTCATCGCAGAGCTTGCGCCGACAAGCTCCTCGAACCTTTTGGACTCCTCGGCCGCACGCCGCAGGACTTTGACCTCCTCGCGCAAACGCCGGTTCTGCTGGGCGCGCTCCACTGCACTCGCCAGTTCGTCCGAATCGACGGGCTTCGTCAGGAAGTCGAACGCGCCAGCACGCAGGGTCGCGACTGCAGTGTGGACCGAGGCGAAAGCGGTCACCACGATCACGGGCACGTCGGGACGGTTGCGTACCACTCGGTCGCACAGCTCCACGCCATTCATTCCGCGCATGTGCAGGTCCGTGACCAGCACGTCGAACTCGTCGCCCGCTGTCAGCATCGAGAACGCTTCGTCGGCGCTCGTGACCGTCACCGCCTCGAACCCGCGCGACGTGAGATCCTCGGCCATCGCATCGGCCATGTCTCGCTCGTCGTCGACGATCAGTGCCCTGGACACGTCCGACCTCGTTTCCGCAGCGACATCGTGAACACTCTCTCCTCGCGCGCCAGACCCGCGACTCCGATTCAGCCGTGGCGACCGGTACGATACTCGACCCCGTCAAAGGTGGCCCCGCAATTGCTTTGAACCGTGAAAGCATGCGGACACACATTCCTTCGCTCGACGCCTTGGAATCACCGGACGACCGACGGCTCGAGGCGGAGCTTCGACTTGACCGCCTTCGATCGGAGCTGGCGGTCGTCCGCGCTCTCCTCGATTGCGTCGACCACGTCGCAGATTCGGAGGATCTCGGCGGCTGCGAAAATCAGATCGTCGAGGAGATGGCGAGACTCGGATGCCGAGTCCTCGAAGCGGCCGCATCGCTGGCGCGGCCCTCGCCTGATGAAAGCAGTGGGGTCTTCGTCCGACACTTGTCGGGACGCGCTGTTCGCCCCGTCGACTCCCAATGCGCCGATTGCAGCAGTCCGGCCCGGTCGCGAGAATGAAGTCGAAGCGCATAACCGCCAAGGCGACACGCTACTTCGCGCCTGGGACTCTCCGCATCGCCTACAAGCTTCTCGTCAATGACAAAGGCAAGTTCGCTGCCCTGCTGATGGGCCTCACATTTTCCGTCTTCCTCATGGTTCAGATGACGTCGATGTTCGCGGGCATGATGAAATAAGCCTCGGCCACAGTGACCAACACGGGCGCCAAGCTTTGGGTCATGGACCGCGCGGTGACCAACGTGGCCAGCGCATTCCCCATGCCCGACTACGTCCTCGACGCCGTCCGGAGCATTGACGGCGTCCTCTTCGCAGTCCCTCTCTACTCCGGCGTCGCTCTGGTGCGCCTCACGGATGGCACCTACCAGCCCGTGTCGGTCCTCGGCCTGGACGATACGAGTCTCCTCGGGCGTCCGGAGCTCATCGAGGGCAACATTGCCGACATCTATTCCGAGAACGGCTTCGTCGTAGTCAAGGACGAAGAGTACTCCAAGTTGCAAAGCCCTTCGATGGGGACCGAGTTCGAGTTGAACGACAACCGTGGCGTTATCGTGGGTATCGCCAAAGTGCCGGCCAGTGGCCTGTTCGGCATACCGACGCTGTACACGACGTTCAGCCGTGCCACCCAGTACATTCCGTCGATGCGCTATACAATGTCGTTCATTCTCGTGGAGCCGCGAGACGCATCTTCCATTCCTCATATCCAGGAGGAGGTCCGGCACCTTGGCTACGACGTCATCACGGAACAGGGACTTATCGATCGCATCGCCAATTGGTATATGCGGCACACGGGCATGGGAACCAATCTCCTGATGATGACAGCGATCAGCTTTATTGTCGGTCTGTCGATCTCGGGGCAGACCTTCTACACATTCGTGCTCGAAAACCTCGACAAGTTTGGCGCCCTCAAGGCCATTGGCGCGAAGGGCCACGAGCTCGTTGGGATGATCTTCTTTCAAGCCGGCATAACTGGATTGGCCGGGTATGGGCTCGGCATCGGGCTCTGCACGGTTTTGATCGCCGTCGCGAGGCTGTGGATGCCCGATTACGCGTCGATCGTGACATTCGGAAATCTTGGGCTGGCACTAGGCATGGTCCTCATCATCTCAGGTTTCTCCGGATACATCGCAGTTCGCAAGGTGCTTCGCATCGATCCCTACGATATCTTCCGAGGTTGAAATGGAAAGCGTCGCGATCCGCGCGGAGGGTATCACCAAGTGGTTCGGTCAAGGCGACGCCAGAATGTGCGCGGTGCGCGATGTGACCTTCGAGGCGCACTTCAGGGAGATGCTTTACATCGTCGGTCCGTCGGGCAGTGGGAAGACGACTCTCCTCAGCATCATCTCGGGGATTCTTCGGCCTGACGAGGGCACGGTTCGCGTCGAGAACACGGACGTCTGGGCCCTTAAGGAGAGCGCGCTCGCCGACTTCCGTCTCAATAGGATCGGATTCGTATTCCAGGACTTTCACCTGTTCCCGAACCTTACGACCGTCGAGAATGTCGCCATTCCCCTCATCCTCAAGCGGCGCGACTGGGGCGACGCCATTCGCGAAGCCGCCAAGGTTCTGGATGTCGTCGGACTCCAAGCCCGAGCAGACCTCAGTCCCGCTCGGCTCAGCGGGGGGGAGCAGCAGAGAGTCGCCATCGCACGCGCGCTCGCGAGCTCCCCAGACGTGATGATCTTCGACGAGCCCACGGCCTCACTCGACGGGGATACCGGAAAGAAGATCGTCGAGTTCGTGAAGAACGAAGTGCTCAGCGAACGTCGGTGCATCGTCGTCGTCACCCATGACAATCGCATCTACGACTTTGCGGACCGAATCCTGCACATGGAGGATGGACAACTTCTCGGCGGCACAGGAGGCGCAGATGCGTAACAAGGTTATCTTTTTTTTGGTCGTCTTCGGTGCGCTCGGAGCTTTGGCGAGTGCGTACGTATATGCCGTGCCGAGCAAGCCGCTGCCGCCCGTCTTCAACCCAGCTCCGAACCCGTACGCCCAGGGCATCTACGCCAATGGGATCGTGGAGAGCTATCAGTCGAACGGCGAGAACACGAACATCTACCCCGAGGTTTCCGGCTCGATCGTGCGCATTCTCGTCGCAGAGGGTCAGCAGGTCACGCTGGGAACAGCGCTCGTGCAGATCGACGACTCGGTCCAGAAGGCGACCGCGGAACAGCAGCGCTCCCAGGCAGAAGCCGCGCGGGCGCTGCTGGATGAGCTCCGCGCGCAGCCGCGCCGAGAGAATCTTGAAGTGGCGATTGCGCAAGTCGAAATGGCGAAAGCGAGTGCAAAGACTGCGGAGGACTCGCTTGACAAGCAGCAGAGCGCCTACAATCTCGCTCCGGAATCAGTCAGCAAGGACGCGCTCGACAACGCAATCAACGCGCGGAGGGTGGCGAAGGCGAACCTTGACGTGGTCACGCGGCAGTACGAACTGACGAAAGCGGGCGCCTGGGCGTTTGATGTCCGCAATCAGGAGAAGCAAACGGAGGCACTCGCCAAGGCGTATTCGGCGTCGAGCGCTCTGCTCGCCAAGTACACAATCAAGGCGCCGACCGACGGCGTCGTCCTATCCATTAATGCGACGGTCGGCAGCTACATCTCGCCTCAAGGGGCCTACGATAGCTATACGCAGGGGTTTGGCCCCGTCGTCGTCATGGGCACGTCGCAGGGTGTGCTGGCCGTGCGCTGTTACATCGACGAGATTCTCATTCCGCGCCTCCCGCCCGCCGACAAGCTTCAAGGGCAAATGTTCATCCGTGGAACGAACACCAAGATTCCGCTCGAATTCGTCCGCGTCCAGCCGTACGTGTCGCCCAAGCTTCAGCTCTCGAATCAACGTCAGGAGAAGGTCGACTTGCGCGTTCTGCCTGTGATCTTCCGCTTTCAGCGACCACAAGGTACACGAGTGTTTCCCGGCGAGCTCGTCGACGTCTACGTGGGGGAGAAGTGACGTGCGCAGACAATCGCTCGCCTTGTTGGCCTTATGGATCGCCGGCGTGGGCTGTTCTGTCGGACCGGACTTCCAACGCCCCGCCGCCCCGACCACGCGGGGTTACACGCCCGAGCCCGCGAATGCGACCGCCCCGGTCGCCGGGAAGTCGCAGCGGTTCGTCGACGGGCAATCGATCGGGGCGTATTGGAAGCTCCTTCGTTGCTCCGCACTCGACACCATCGTGAGCCAGGCGCTCGCAAGCAACCCAGGGCTTGAAGCGGCACGCGCGACGTTGCGCCAAAGTCAGGACAGCCTTCGCGCGGGGTACGGCGTCTTCTTCCCACAGGTCGACGCAAAGGCGGGCGCAAGCCGACAGCTCTACAATCCGGCACCGGGCTCGCTCCCGAGCGAGACATTCAACCTTTTCACTCTGTCGGGCACGGTCAGCTACGCCCTCGACATTTGGGGTGGTGCGCGCCGACAGGTCGAGGCACTCGGCGCGGAGGTGGATGCGCAGCGGTACACGCTCGCCGGCGCCTACGTCATGCTCACGAGCAACGTCGTCGACGCGATCATCGCGGAGGCTGCCTATCGAGACGAAATCGACGCTACGAAGGCGACCATCGTGCTTCTCCGGGAGCAAGTGCGCATCGCGAACGCCCAGATGACCGGTGGGACGGTCTCGTATGCAAACGTGCTCGCCTTGCAGAGCCAGGTGGCTAGCACCGAGGCGACGGTTGCGCCTTTCGAGCAGAAAGTGGACCAGGCGGCCCACCTCCTTGCGGCGTTGAGCGGCACGGATCCCGCGAACTGGCACCAGCCATCAGTGGCCCTTTCCGACTTGCAGTTGCCAGAGGACCTGCCACTGACGCTGCCATCGCAGCTCGTCAGGCAGCGTCCGGACATCCTTGTCGCGGAAGCGGAGCTGCACGCGGCCAACGCCAACATCGGAGTGGCGACGGCGGCCATGCTTCCGAACCTGACGTTGAGCGCAGGCTACGGCGTCAACGGCATTGCGGCCGATAGGCTGTTCGCAGCAGGAAGCCCCTTCTGGAGTGTCGGTGCCGGACTTGCGCAACCCATCTTCCACGGCGTGGCCCTCTACCATCAGCGAAAGGCCGCGGTCGACGCACGCGACGCGGCGGCGGCCGAATACCGACAGACCGTGCTCGGAGCCTTTCAACAGGTGGCCGACCAGCTTCGGGGTCTCAGCCACGATGCGGAGGCCCTGGCAGCGCAGACTGAGGCAGTCGACACCGCCGCAAGGGCCATGCGTCTCATTCAAGCCAACTACCAGGCGGGGATCGCGACGTATCTTCAGGTACTCGTGGCGGACGGGCAATACCTCCAGACGCGAATCGGTTACGCTCAGGCGGTCGCCCAGCGATTGCAGGACTTTGTAGCGCTTTGCGTCGCTCTCGGAGGCGGATGGTGGAACGCCGCGCCGTCTTCGCTCGGGTAGGGCTCCCGTCGGGACGGCCAGATCTCAGGCGCCGGCGGGGGGCTGTTTCACGGAGATTTGACGATCGTTGGGCGATGACCAAAGCGCACGCCAGGCAGTCTTCGACGTGGGGACGTCAAACGGCGGTTCGTGGCCGCTAGGTTCCTCGAGTGAAGAGGCAGGGCTCGCCATTGTGTAAGGAGCCAGCGTAACGGCCCGTGCGAGCGCGAGCGTCGGGTGCGTTCACGCCGGCGAAGACTTGCGTCGGGCACCTGCCCTAGCCGAGGACGCGACGCGCGGGACGCTCGTTCCGGACGCGGTAGCGCCCCTGGATTCCTAACGTACGAGCGTCCATTTCTGGCGCTCTCGTCCGGCGCAACACGCCTCGGGCCCCGCTTGTCGTGTTGGTTGACCGGTTTCTCACTCAGATTCGACGGCTGTGGAGGTGCTCCAGTTCTACGTTGGCATTGCATCCGACCGGACAACACCCTGAAGGACTCGGTCGGTCGAACCACCATTCGTTACTCGGCATTCCGAAAGGACGCATATCATGGAACTGACAGATCAACTGTTTGACGGGATGGACGTTTTCGACGTGGACGGGGCGAGGGTTGGCCATGTCGTACGGTACGACACGACTCTGGGCTACTTCGAGACGGAAGGGACCTTCTCCGGGGCCCGGTACATTCCGTTCTACGCGATCGAGCGAATTGGACCGACGGGAGCGCACCTCAATGTGACGAGAGCGCTCGTCTCGGACGTGTATCACCATATGCCCAGCGTGACACCCAATCTCACTCCCAACGGAAGGCTCACGGGCGACGGTCGCGTGGCGAGCGGATACACGGGTCGACCTGTGCCGCTCGACGCCCAGGGGCTCAATGTCATTCGGGAACAAATCGAGGCAGGTGCTCACGTCTTTGACGCCACCGGCAAGAACCTCGGGATAGTTCAGCGCTATGACAGGAAGACCGGATACATGCGCATCGAGAAAGGAGGACTCGCGATCAAAGACATATTCCTGCCTGTGACGTCAGTCGCCTACTTGGATGAACGCGGGATTCATCTTTCCGAATCGCACGCCACGATCGCGCAGCGATTCTCCCGGCTCCCCGAGATTGCCGGAGAGTTCTTCGCGGGCTGACTGTCAGTACGTCCGCACCGCCCTCCCGCGCACTCCGCGTCGGCGACGTTCGAATGAACGGAGCCGCGCGGAGCGCCTTCGGATCACTTCTCGTTTCAAGGAGCACTTCATGAACGCTTCCCATGCTCTTGGCAGACCCATGACGCCCCCCTACGTGCCCACCGTTGTTGGGCTCACTCGAAGGTCTGGGACGTGGGAGAAGCTCGATAGACTCCGTGATGAGGGCGATGCTACGAACGCGCCGAGAGCGGTCACGGAGCAGTCCCAAGCGCTTTGGGCTCGCGAACGATTGATAGCCACTCTGGCTCACGACCTGCGAAACCCCCTCGGTGCCGTCTTGCTAACGGCCCGCACGTTCTCTCGGCAAACGAGCTTGCCGCCCGATGTGCTCAGCGGTCTTTGCCGCATCCAGCACGCAGCGAAACGCATGGACGAGCTGATCGCGACCATGCTCGACCTCAGTGCTGCCCGCTTCACGGGGTCGATTCCAATCTCACTCGTGCCGAGCGACCTGCGTGAGGTAACCGAAGCTGCCGTGGACGAGCTTCGCCATGCTAGACCGGGCCGAGGCATCGTAATCCACTCGGCGGGCGACACCCGTGGCCTGTGGGATCCGGCTCGGATCGCCCAAGTCGTGTCGAACCTTGTCGGAAATGCGCTGATCCACGGGGCGCAGACAGGACCGGTAAAAGTCTTCTTGGAGGGACGCGCGCACGAGGTATCCTTCGCGGTCCACAATCAGGGCCCCGTGATTCCACCCGAGACGGTGCCAATGCTCTTCGAGCCGTTTCGAAGTGGCCCCGCATCGGACGCTAGCGCGCGGCGGCTGGGACTGGGCCTGTACATCGCCAAACAGATTGTGGTCTCGCATGGCGGTACGATCACAGTCGACTCGACTGCTGAGCGCGGGACTGTGTTCACGGTGCGCCTCCCGCGAACGCCATGACGCCGGAAGGGAGTACTGCGACCGCGACGAAGTCAGCAGACGCTTCGCCGTCGGCTTTGTTCGTACCAGAGGCCCGCCCGCTCCTAGGCCTCGATGCAGCGCAAGCGACGCGCCGTCTCGAGGAGTTTGGGCCAAACGAGTCGCCACGCTCCAAGACGTCGCCCCTGGCGCGCATTCTTCCGTTGCTCGCGAACCCTCTGGCACTCGTTCTTCTCGCTGCGAGCGGGATCTCCGCCATCATCGGCGACACGGTCGATGCAGCGATCATCGCGACACTCGTCGCACTGAGCGCGGCGATCAACTTTGTTCAAACATGGCGGTCGCAGCGAGCCGCCGAAGACCTGCGCCAGCGCGTGGCCCCGACTGCGACTGTCCTTCGCGATGGATGCTGGTGCGAGATACCTCGGCGAGATGTTGTCCCCGATGACATCGTCCGCCTTTCGGCTGGCGACCTGGTGCCCGCCGACGCTCAGCTCGTCGAAGCCCGCGATTTGCACATGCAGGAGTCGGCGTTGACAGGCGAGTCGCTCCCTGTCGACAAGGAAGTGAGCGTTGCTACCGGCGATCCGCGCGGAACGGTCTGGCTCGGAACGTCCGTGGTCAGCGGAACGGCGACCGCACGCGTCGTCGCGACGGGCGTGCACACTCAATTCGGAGACGCAGTCGCACGCATGTCGGCAAAGGCGCCTGAAACCGAGTTCGAGCGAGGGTTGCGTCGTTTTGGCCTGCTGATTACGCGCACGGTGCTGGTGCTGGTGCTCGTGCTGCTTGCCGCGAGCGTGGCCATGCACCGTCCACCCTTCCAGTCGCTCCTATTCGCAGTCGCGCTTGCTGTGGCGTTGACACCGGAGTTCCTGCCGATGATCACGACCGTGACGCTGGCGCAAGGGGCGATACGCATGGCGCGCGAGCACGTGATCGTAAAGCACTTGTCGGCAATCCAGAACCTGGGGAGCATCGACATCCTCTGCAGCGACAAGACGGGCACATTGACCAGCGGCACCATGCGGATCGAGGGCTCCTTCGATGCCCTGGGTGCTCCGAGTCAGCGACTGGTCGACCTTGCACGACTGAACAGCGAGTACCAAACCGGGATCCGGAGCCCGCTCGACGCCGCGATCCTCGCAGGAGCCACCAAGGGCGCCGAGGCGCCGTGGAGCAAACTCGACGAGATCCCGTTCGACTTCGAGCGTCGCCGACTGTCGGTCATCATCGAGCGGGGCGACGAACGCCTCCTCGTGACCAAAGGCGCTCCCGACGCGATCGTCGCCATCTGTACGGGCGACGACGCGGTGCGCGCGCGACGGCTTGAGTGGATCAAGCAGGCCGGAGCACGCGGCGCACGCCTCCTCGCCGTGGCCGTGAAGTCCGTGGAAGCGCGCGGCGCATGGACCAAAGCCGACGAATGTGACCTCGAGCTCGCGGGTGTCCTGGCGTTCTCAGACCCGCCTCTGCCGGAGGCTTCCGAGGCCGTGGCGGCCCTCCAACGTGACGGCGTCGCCGTGAAAATCATCACCGGTGACGACCCTGCCGTTGCGTGCCACGTGTGCTCGGCGGTCGGCCTCGACCCAGGGAGGCCCCTGCTCGGTCCGGAAATCGCGCGAATGGACGATGGAGCCCTCCAGCACCGCGTGGAAGACACGGTGGTCTTCGCCCGCACGAACCCAGTGCAAAAGACCAGGATTCTGTTGGCGCTCAAGGCGCGCGGACATGTGGTCGGCTTCATCGGCGATGGGATTAACGACGCTCCGTCACTGCACGCCGCAGACGTCGGCATATCCGTGCCACGTGCCGTGGACGTCGCACGCGAGGCGGCCGACATCCTGCTCACCGAGCGAGGCCTCGACGTGCTGCACGGCGGAATCCTCGCGGGCCGACGCGCCTTCGGCAACGTGATGAAGTACCTACTCATGGGAACGAGCTCGAACTTCGGCAACATGCTCAGCATGGCAGTCGCGTCACTGGCCCTTCCATTTTTGCCCATGCTGCCCACGCAGATCCTTCTCAACAACCTGCTCTATGACGTCTCGCAGATCACGATCCCAACCGACAATGTCGACTCGACATGGCTGAGTGAGCCGCATCGATCCGACATCGATCTGGTCAAGAGGTTCATGTTGATCATCGGACCGATCAGCTCGGCTTTCGACTTCATCACGTTTGCCGTGCTCCTCAAGTTCTTCCATGCGGCCCCTGCATTCTTTCACACGGGCTGGTTCGTCGAATCGCTGTGCACGCAGACACTCGTTCTATTCGTGATCCGAACGTTCGATCGCCCCTGGAGGAGCCGGCCCAGTTGGCAACTGTCAGCAACGATCCTGGCGATCGTCGCCATTGGAGCACTGCTCCCAGAGATTACGCCCGCGGCCAAGTTGCTCGGCTTCGTCCCGCTACCCCGTTCTTTTTTTGGTTTCGTTGCGCTGGCGACTGCGGCATACCTTAGTGTGGTAGAGGTTGCGAAGGAAGCACTGGTACGCCGTGGGAGACTTGCGGCCTGCGATGGGTTGAACATCTCCGACGCCGCCATCCATGTTCCCCACTGAGAACCGAAAATTCCTTTACCGGGAGAGACGACCATGAGCCGCGCCACAAACGGATCTCGAACCACAGAACCGGAAGGACACGTCAAGCCCACACACCAGGGACCGCAGCCGTCGCCATTCAACTGGACCTCCGTGCTGATCGGGCTCTTGGCCGTGTGGGCATTTCAGCAATTCGTTTTGGTTCCGATAGCGATGCAGAAGGAACAGATCCCCTACAGCGAGTTCAAACAGAAGCTTCGCGCCGGACAGGTTGTCGATGTCACGATTGGATCGGCTCGCATCGCTGGCCGCCTGAAGAACCCACACTCGGACAAGGATCCACCGATTCCATTCGACACCGTGGCGGCCCCGCAAGGCGACACGAAGCTATACGACGAACTGGACACGGCCCAAGTGAAGTACACTGTCGAGCCACCGCCCAGTCCACTGAACGGCATCCTGTTCGAGTGGGTCCTGCCTTTCGTCGTGATGGCTGGCCTTTACTCAATAGCCGTCCGTCGGATGGGCAGCGGCGCAGGGGGCGGACTCGGGACCCTATTTGGCGTCGGGCGAAGCAAGGCGAGCGAGGTCAAACCGGAGGAAGTGGGCGTCACGTTCAAGGACGTGGGCGGTGCGGACGAGGCCATTGGCGAACTGCAAGAGATCATTCAGTTCCTCAAGGCGCCCCAGCAGTTTGCGAGGCTTGGCGGGCGGATCCCGAAGGGCGTACTCCTTGTGGGTCCGCCGGGGACGGGCAAGACACTCCTCGCGAAGGCTACGGCCGGTGAAGCGGGCGTCGGCTTCTTCGAGACCAGCGGCTCGGAGTTCGTCGAGATGTTCGTCGGCGTCGGCGCAGCGCGCGTCCGCGACCTGTTCGAGCAGGCGCGCAACGTCGCCCCCTCGATAGTCTTCATCGACGAGATCGACGCCATAGGCCAAAGCCGCGCGAACGCAGGGCGAATCGGTGGCAACGACGAGCGAGAGCAGACACTGAATCAGCTCCTGGCCGAAATCGATGGGTTCAAGACGAAAACGGCGAAGCCCGTGATCATCATGGCCGCGAGCAACCGGCCGGAAGTGCTCGACCCCGCTTTGCTTCGAGCGGGGCGGTTCGACCGCCAGGTCACCGTGGGCAATCCGGACTTGGCCGGACGAGTTCAAATCCTTCGTATCCATGCGAAGGGAGTCAGTCTCTCACGAGAATTCGACGTCGAGGCCGCCGCGCGCATGACGGCTGGCTTCAGCGGGGCCGACCTCGCCAATGTGGTCAACGAGGCCGCATTGTTCGCGGCTCGGCGCAACGCAGACGCCGTCGCGCTGCCCGACTTCGAAGCGGCCATCGAGCGCATCGTTGCGGGCATGGAGAAGAAGAGCCGCGTCATGAACAAGCAAGAGCGCACGACGGTTGCGTACCACGAGTCAGGTCATGCAATCGTCGCCGAGCTCGTGCCCCACGGCGATCCCGTCAGCAAGATAAGCATCGTCCCGCGGAGCCGAGGCGCGCTCGGCTACACGATGCAGCTGCCGGCCGAAGACCGATTCCTGCTCACTGTCGACGAACTCAACGACCGGATCGCGGTGATGTTGGGGGGCCGCGCCGCGGAGCACGTGAAGTTCCACGCTATCAGCACGGGGGCGAGCGACGACATTCAGCGCGCGACCGAGCTCGCACGCCGCATGGTCACCGAGTTTGGCATGAGCGACAAGCTTGGATCGGTGCGCTACGCGGGTCGGGCGATGCAGTATCTGGGCGGTGTCGTGGAAGATAGCGGATCCATCAGTCCGGAGACCCTGCGCATCATCGACGTGGAGGTGCAGCGCATCGTCAGCGACCAGTTCGAGCGCGCGCTCTCCCTGCTCGCCGCGCATCGGCCTGCCCTCGAGTCGCTGGCAGCGCGACTCTTGGCGCAAGAGACGGTCGACGGGAGCGCCGTGCGCCAAGCGTTGGCGACTGCACCCGCGGCACCATCTCCTCCGACGACCATGTCGACGCGCGCCTCCTAGGATCCCCGACGCCGCACCCGGCATCCCCTCGTTCAATCATTGCCATAACGCATCAAATCCAGAACCCCAGCACCAAAAGGGTCGAGCCTCGCGTACTCGGCGTTGAAGAAATCCGAGATGCCCCAGAATCTAGCATCGGATCGTCGGATGCCGTATCGATCGACGAATCGCCTCCAACTTCCGTCGCCGCCGACCAACGCCCGGACCTCGTCAAAGAAGCGTGATAGATCGTCGCTCGACACCGTGAGAAACAGGTTGGGACGGGTCACAGCGAAACCTTGAACGACGTGCAACGTATCTTCGGATGGGACGAGGAAGTCGTTCTCTAGGAACATAAAGTCGATGTTGGCGTGAGACCGATTGCGAATGATCGTGAACACGAGATCTCGGTCGCCGTCGCTCGACCGCACCCGCAGCAGAGTCGCGTCTGGAAACACCTGGACGAACGTGCCCGGGGTGGCTGCGACGGCCCGCGCCTCGCGGTCGAATCGATCGCCCAGCGAGTCCCCCGCAAGCGGCACATCGACCCACTGGATTGGGTCGCGCGCTCCAACGACCCTTTCAGGCAGCGCCTCTGTCACGACTCGCCGTACGACTTCCGATTTTGCATGACCTCGATCCCGGAAGTCGATGCGGGGCTCCGGTCCGCCGTAGAGCGGGTCGACCACATCCAGAAGGAGCGCCACTCCATTTCCCCGATACCACGAGTCACGCACGCTCTTTCGCTCCGATTGCGGCAGAAACCTGAGGAACTGATCTTCACCCTCGATGCGCAGGAGGTTCATGTAACGTCTCGTGGACACCTGATGAATGACGTTTCCGAACACGTTGAATCCAGCAACCAAATTGTAATAGGTGCGCTCGAAAATAGGGTAATCCATCACCCATGCCGTCTTTGGAATCCCCCCAACGGCACCGCGCAGTACGAACGCGTTGTCGTAGTGTCGGTAGACCGTGAGCACAGCGTCCCGGTTCGCTCCGTCGCCGTCCCACAGATCGGCCAGCGAGCGTCCCGGCATCTCGTGAAGCGCTGCAGCTTGCGCCCTGAGATACGCCAGCTCATCAAGCTTGAAGCGCTCGTAGATGGCTTCAACGCCGTCGCCGCCTTCGGCCGGTACGCCCAGGTAACGCGCCACGGAGTTTAGGTAAGCTGGATCCGTCACAGAACGGTCGGCAGCGGGAGACAGAAAGAAGATGAGAAAGTGCTCGTCGATGACGTTGAGCGCGACTTGCCCTTTGCACACGGGGCCGCGAATGAAAGTCTCGACGTGGTAGTAGGCATCGTCGAGGAGGAACTGATACCGAGCCCGAGCGGGGATGGCGCGAAAGACCACAAATGGGTTCGCGGCGACTTTGCGGTCATACGACGGAAGCGCAGTCGGACTTTCCCCCCACTCCGATCCAAAGAAGATCTGGCGCACGCGAGCGAGTTTGGCAGAGTCCAGTCGATACGGAACGTGCGTCTTGGCGACTATGGTCTCGGTGATGCGCCGAAACCGATAGAAAGAGCGCGACACGCCTGGGTCGTCGTAGGGCCGCAACGTCGCAATTTCATCGACCTCGGCCGGCTCCCTCGTACGCGAGCGGACGAGGCGAAACCAGTCGTTCGGCGCATCGCCAAAGTGGATGTGCGCGAGAAAGAGATGCTCGTAGAGGTATCGGGCGACGAGCTGCGACTTCGGAGAGTCGCCATTCAGAAACGCTTCCCAGGTCGCGATCGCCGCTCGGTCGGCTTCCGACTCGGGGGACGGTGCGACCGGTCGCCCGCTCCCTTTACGTACCCATGTGGATACGGCGTCTGCCTCATCGTCCGTGAGCGGCGGAAACCCGAATGGCATGCCCACCTCCGGGCGTTCGACAAGCTCGCCGGTCAACTCGTGAGACGTCCGTGGGCATACCGTGCTCGCATCGACATCGAAGGACCCGCCGAGAGGCTTCGCTCGTCGCTGCTCGACGAGACGCAGCAGGAGTGAGTCGGCGAGCGCGGCGGAAGAGTCGCGGGACACGACTGGAAAGAAGTCGAAGCGACTCTGCCATTCTGCCGTCGTCTTGGCGTCCTGAAACATGCGCGTCGGCGCCATGGGCTCGAGGCGATTCGGACGATACACGATCGCCTTGCTGGCGCCGCGATCGAATCCATCGAAAGATTGCAGGTTAAGCTGGCAGGGCGAATCGAAGCACGCGTGGCACCCGACGCAGCGGTGGTCAAAGATGACCTGGATCCGCGAGGAGTAGCTCGTGTCCGTGGGGCTTGGCAGAACGTGCCGTCTCCGTGTGACCGAAACTGAGATGGCGATCCCTATGGCGGTCCCGAGGAGGGGAAGGAGCCAGACGCGTCGCATCTAGCGAAGCATAGGCCAAATCTCCGTCGGCGGTGCGCCCGCCGCGACAACGAAACGTCATGCCGGGCCCCGGGCGAGCGGGGAAATCAAGCTTCCGCTACCGTACGGCGCTCCCACAGGCGCTGGCACGTGCTCACGCTCCGAGCCGATCCCGCCGTGGACCGAGCCAGCGGTCCCACGCGTCGTAGTCGACGGGATCCCGGGTGCGAAGAACAGGCAAGAGGACCAGGCCGGCGATGAATCCCCCAACGTGTGCCGCGAAGGCCACCCCGCCTGCCTCGGTCGAGGGCTCGAACGCGTTCCAGAGGTTTACGACGAAGTACTCAGCGATAACGAGCCATGCTGGAAAGGACATGAACAATCCCCAGAACAGCCACATAGGCGGAATGGGGTTTACGACCGTGATCGGCGAGCGCGGATAGAGGACGCCGTAGGCCGCCAGAACGCCGGAGATCGCTCCCGACGCGCCAAGCATGGGAACCATCGAGTGGGGGCTCACGGCGACCTGGCCGAGCGCGGCTGCCACGCCACACGCAAGGTAGAAGAGAGCGTACCGCGCGTGCCCCAGAGCGTCCTCCACGTTGTCGCCGAATATCCAAAGAAAGAGCATGTTGCCCGCGACATGGGCGAGCCCGCCGTGCAAGAACATGTGAGTGACGAGGGACGGAGCACTCGCCAACGGATGCGCGGCGAGTTGCCCCGGGATGAGAGCCCATCGCCGAGTGAATGCCTCGGCGCCGTCCTCCGGCACCGATGCCTCGAGTCCGAACACGCCGAAGTTGAGCGCGAGGAGCGCGTAGTTTACTGCGGGAACGGTTCGCGTTGAAAGGTGGTCACGGATGGGCAGCATTCCTGTTTCCCTCACCGACAATGAAACGCTGAACGGAATTCCGGACAGAGTGCCGCCGGTCCCGGTTGGCGCCTTGAAATGATGGGCCAGCGTCTGCGCTGGCAATCGACGAGGGGGGCGCTTCGCGGCCCCCCCCCGAGCTCCCCGACGGGTAATCAGGTGAACAGCTGGTGGAACGATTCCTTCTGCGCGGTCGCGAAGCGTACGAGCTTGTCCACGTGCTGCTGGTGTCGAGTCTTTGCCTCCGTCTTCGCCTCGGCCGCCTTCTCCTTGACGCTTGCGATCTTCGCCTCCCAGCTCTCCTGGAGCTTGCTCGCTCGATTCCGCAGGCGCTCGGCCTGAGCGATCTGTCGCCCTCGAAGCTCGCTGCGCTTGGCTTCGAGCTTTGCCTTCGCATCGTTCGTAGCGCGCGCGATCTCGGCTTCCACGTGCGCCTGTTCGTCCTTGAGCGCCCGCAGGTCTGCTCGAATTTGCGCGACGGCAATGTCTTCGGTCACCTGGCGAACGACCACACCGCCGAAGGGCGCCATGGCAACGTCGACGGGCACCGTCCAGTCCTCCCAGATACTCGCGCAGACCGCGTAGCGACCAGGTTGGAGATGCGCGGTCACCTCGTGAATGAAATCTCCCGCGAAGCCGGAACAGGCGAGACCGCCACAGAGCCCTGCCGCGCCGCCGACCGCAGCGCCCATTGCAACACCGACAGGCCCCGCCAGGAGGCCGATGAGCGCTCCGGTCGTCAATCCGAGAGCCGCCCCCCGAGGCCCATCGGGTTGGCGCGTGTCCTTGACCACCAAGCGGCCGTCCGCTGTTCTCTCGACGACGGTCGACGAATATAGCTCTATTGAGCCTTCGTCATCGAGCCCCTTCAGAGCCCGAAGCACCTCGTACGCCGTGGCTTCAGTCGCTACGATGATCACGATTTCCTTGTTCATGACATTCTCCGTTTTGCGTTCTGCAATCGCGTGGCATCTCTCTTCGATTTTCGGTCCGGTCACGCCGTCGACAGCGATCGGACGAGTTTGTGAATGCGAACACCGGCAACGATGAGGACGACGCCATTGAGCAACGCATAGGCGGCGATCAAGCCCAGAAGCGCGATCATTCCGGCGACGGGAAGGACCAGCAGGTCGACGCCCAAGACCAGCGACAGAACACCCGCGACGACGAGCGCGCTCACGCTGATGGCCTCCTTTCGAATCGCGATGGCGATTGCGAGTTCCGCTACGCCTGCCGTGATCGCCCACATGCCAATCAAGAGGTATAACGAGAGCGCAGTAAGCCTCGGAAAAATCAACGCAAACACCCCGGCGCCGACACTGATGAGTCCACGAACGATGTAAGAGGCCTTGCGTTCCGGATAGCGGACCGCGTAGCCGAGTAGGAACGCTCCGTCGGCGAGCGCAAAGATGCCGAATAGCAGCACCATCGCTGCTATTGAGGCGCCCGGCCTCAGCAGGGTTATCACGCCAAAGAGGACGCTCGCGATGCCGCGAACGATCCACATGCTCCACGTTCTTTCCAGTGCGTACATGATGCCCTCGGATCCTGTCGAGCCAACGTTCTTCGCGCGACGAGACGGCAGCCGTCAGCATCCGCGCGTCCCGGTCTTTTCCCGACCGAGAAGATGCTCCACAGGTACGGCTAGGACGCGTTGACTGCAGTCGAATCGACGTGACTTCGACGTCAACGCTTCGTCGACACGAGGAAGCGATCGCGCGCAACAACCGCGTGTCGATCAGTGGAAATCCCGGCTCATCGCCGGAAGCGCGTCGAGCACGAGTGGCTCGATCCGATAGGGCACGACGTACGCGACGGAGCCTTGCCTCTCGACCTTGCCGTACACGAACAACATCGCGCTCTCGGTCACCACGTGCCGCCAGCGTTCGAACGTCGTGGACCAAAGGACGAGATTGATGAACCCCGTCTCGTCCTCGAGGGTGACGAACACGACGCCACTCGCTGTTTGCGGTCGTTGCCTGCAGATGACAACGCCCGCGGTGCTCACGGTCGCGCCGTGCAGGGCTCGGAGGAGATCGGTCGCGGTCTTGCAGAGGGGCGACAAGCGCGGACGAACCACCTTCATCGCGTGGTCGCCAACTGCAATGGCCTTCGTCCGGTAGTCGAGCACGAGCTGCTCGGCGCGCGTCATGACCGGCAGTGGAGGCATCGGATCTCCGAGCGCCGTCCCCTCGAACAGAGTTTCGGTCGCCCTGTTTCGTGGGGCGTGTGCTTGCCATAGTGCCTCGCGCCGAGAGAGACCGAAGCCCTCGAGCGTCCCAGCCCGCGCCAGGAGCTCGAGCGTGTGTGGCTCGAGTTCGGCTCGCGCCGTCAAATCTTCGATTCCCGCGAACGGACGTTCCCTGCGAGCGGCCTCGATACGCCGCCCCGCGGACGCCCCCAGACCTTTGACGAGTCGTAGTCCGAGGCGCACCGCCGGGGCTTCTCCATCGATCGAAGCGTTCCCTCCTTCGAGAGTCGAATCCCAATCGCTCGCATCGACGCGCGCGGGCAAGACTTCCACTCCGTGCCTTTCGGCATCGCTCACGATCGTGGCCGGCGAGTAGAATCCCATCGGTTGGCTGTTGAGAAGGGCTGCGGCAAACGCCGCCGGATGATGCACCTTCAGCCAGGCGCTCGCGTAGACGAGGAGCGCGAAGCTTGCCGCGTGGCTCTCGGGAAATCCGTATTCGCCAAATCCTTCGATCGACCGATAGAGACGCTGCCCGAACTCTTTCGAAATCCCGTGCTCTTCGAAGCCCGCGAGCAGTCGTGCCCTATGCCTTTCGAGCTTCCCCGTCCGGCGCCACGCGGCCATGTCACGTCGAAGTTGATCGGCTTCGCCTCCCGTGTATCCGGCCCCCACGATGGCGATCTGCATCACCTGCTCTTGAAAGAGTGGTACCCCGAGCGTGCGCGCGAGAATCGGCTCGAGCGTCGGGTGCGCCGCGAGGGACGGCTCTTCGCCTGAGCGCCTCCTCAGATAGGGGTGAACCATTCCTCCTTGAATCGGTCCAGGGCGCACGATCGCAACCTCGATGACCAGATCGTAGAACCTGCGCGGCTGGAGCCTCGGAAGCATGGCCATTTGAGCGCGGCTCTCGATCTGGAAAACGCCCACCGTGTCCGCAGAGCAGAGGGCTTCGTAGACGTGAGGATCTTCCGCGGGAATTCGCGCCAATCGATCGATGGCCGTGGGCGCCCGTACGCGCTCGTCATCCTGAACCATGGCAAGCGCCTTGCGAATCGCGGTGAGCATGCCGAGCGCAAGCACGTCCACTTTGAAGAAACCGAGCGTGTCAAGATCGTCCTTGTCCCACGGAATGATCGTTCGCCCAGGCATCGTCGCCGGCTCGATGGGAGCGACGTTCGTGAGAGGCTCGGCCGACAGAACGAAACCCCCAACGTGAATCGACAAGTGCCGAGGATACCGCTGAATTCTGCGTGCCAGCGCGATCGCGCCACGGACGCGTGCATCACTCGGGTCGAACCCGGCGTGGGCGAGGTCGTCTTGACGGGCTCCGTCGACGCGACTCCTGTGCAAACCGAACGAGGCGAGCTGGGAAAGCCGCCCGACTTCGTCGAGCGAAAGGCCGAAGACCTTGCCGACATCCCGGAGCGCGCTCTTGCCGCGATAACAGATCACTTCGCTCACCATCGCGGCGCGGTCGCGACCGTAGGTATCGTAGAGCGTCTGGATGACTTCTTCGCGGCGCTCGTGCTCGAAGTCGACGTCGATGTCGGGTGGTTCGCGACGCTCGAGCGACAGGAAGCGTTCGAACAGGAGATTGCTCCTTGCAGGATCGACCGCCGTGATGCCGAGGCAATAGCAAACCGCGCTGTTGGCCGCGCTCCCCCGCCCCTGGCACAGGATGTCCTTGGCGCGCGCCATGGCCACAATCGACCGCACGCTCAAGAAATACGGAGCGACTTCGAGCTTCGCGATGAGAACGAGCTCCTTTTCGATCTGCTGAGCCACAGAGCTCGGAACCCCCTCGGGCCATCGCCTTCGAGCACCCTGTTCGGTCAGGCGGCGAAGCGCCGCGTCGGCCGTCTCGCCAGGCAGCACCGTCGCGTCATCGGCCTCGCCGTGACCGACGGCACGAAGAGCCTCGGGTTCGCAGGGAAAGCGGTATTTGAGTTCGCGCAGCGAGAAGCGGCAGGCGTCGGCGACGAGCTCAGAGCGCTCCAGCCACGCCGGGTGGTCGGCAAAGAGGGCCTGCATTTCGGCGGGCGACTTCAGATAGGCTTCGACGTTGGGAAGGAGGGCGCGACCCGCTTCGTCGAGAGTTGTTCCCTTGCGAATGCAGTGGAGGACATCGAAAATGGGTTTGTCGGCCGGCGTGGCAAAGAGGACGCGCGAGGTCGCGCACGGGGCGATTCCCGAGCACTCGGCAAGCCGCATGGCGCGCTCTGTCCGTTCGTCGTCGCACCCGTCCAGATGCCGCCATACGGCGATCGAAAGCCGCTCTCCGAACGCTTCGCGCAGCAAGGCGCTGGATCGCTTCGAGAGGTCCGAGTCGGAAGGCAGCATGGCCCAAAGACCGATGGCGTGCTGGCACACCGTCTCCACGGTCACGCCTGGGAGTCGAGCCGGGGAGCGAGCGTGGCTGCTCGTCAGAATGCGGCAGAGGTTGGTATAACCATCGCGCGTCGCGACGTGGAGCCACACAAAGCCCTGTTCTTCGTCGAGCGTGATCTCGCTTCCGAGGACCAGGCGCACGCCTCTCTGTTCGGCGGCTTCGAGAACGCGCACGAGTCCATAGAGGCCATCGCAATCGGCCACGCCGAGGGCGGTATATCCGAGATCGGCCGCCCGCTGGGCGAGCGCTGCCGGCGAAGAGCCTCCGCGCAAGAACGAGAAATGGGTTCGAACCGCGAGTTCGACGAACATGCCGTGTTCCGTGCTGCCGTCTCAATCGATCCAGCCGCGCAGCTCCGGCTGCTTCGAACCGGGCGACGGGCCGAGCTCCACCCAACCGAGTCCGTATCCCCTGCCCGTTGCGCCTTCTCTATCGACGAGGGGGGCGCTTCGCGGCCCCCCTCGAGCTCCCCCGTCGAGGGGGGCGCTTCTCGGCTCCCCTCGAGCTCCCCCGTCGAGGGGGGCGCTTCTCGGCCCCCCTCGAGCTCCCCCGTCGAGCCACGCCGCGAACCAATCGCTCCGGATGACCCCACGCCGCCACCACTCCGCGACTTCGATGCGCGCCAGATGCCGCGCTCCGCATAGTACCGAGCGAGGAAGCGGCAAACGTCCTTTCACGAGACGCGTCGGCTCGAGGGTCGTCGGAAGCGACCCCGTGGACTTCGGCGACGTCGCGGAGAGCATCGGAACGAAGCGCGTGCGCTCGTCCGCAACCCACGTATCGACGGTCGTGAGCGTTCCAACACACGATTCGCCAAGTTCGGCCGCGAGTGCAGCCACGAGACGCGGGAGCTCGCGTTCTCCCCTCGATTCGGGTGCGAGCCAATCGAGCGGTCGTCCCGGCACGGACGTGATCCCTTCCGCACGCAATGCGACCGCGAGCACCGGCGCCGGCAGCTCACACCGCTCGAGGCGAGCCCTCACGATGGCGAGAAGATCTTCTGCACGCCCGATCGGAGCCGGTAGCAGAATGGGCACGTCGATCGCCCATGGTCGCGCGTTCGAAGCGCTCGCCGTTTCTTCGCAGAGCGCTCGGTCGAGCGTCAGCGCGAGCGAAAGCTCCGTGACGCCGAGAGCTCTCCCACGAAGACGCGCGGAGAGCCTATCGCAGACGGTCTTGAGTACGAACGCCATGGCATCGAGACCCCTGGCGCCCCACTCGAGCTCGAAATGCTCCTCGATCACTTCTGGAGGACGCCACGGCGTGAGCGGAGCCCGGTCTTCCCCGTCGAGCAGCAAGAAGACGTCGCACGCGCACGCGCCGAGGCGCACGCCGAGCGCTGGACGCGGCAGCTTTTGCAAGTCGCCGCACGTGCGCAGACCGAGTTCGGAGAGCCACTCGGTAACCTGCGGAGTGAGCGCGAGCGCCTCGATGGACAGACCGCGCATGGCCTCGGCTCCTTTTCCTCTCGGAACGATCGCGAAGCGAGTCGACCCGATCGGCGCGAAGCTCACCACGGCGGCCGCGATGCGCGGCCCATCGGCCACGGCGATCCGGCACGCGTGACCCAAGGCGCGCACATTCGCTTCGAGAGCCCGAAGCAGAGCTCCCTCCCCGCCGTGTAGATGCGCACACCCGCCGATATCGACCCAAACGACGTCTTTCGCGGCGTCGAAGGCAACCGTCGGCCCGAACGAGAGCGCCACTTCGGCGATTCGGGCGAGCGCCGACTGCACTGCCGCCGCGGTCCTCGCTGGATCCGGTTGGCCAGTCAGTCCGAGCTCAGCACGGAGCTCCGGCAAGGCGACGCATGCAAACCGACGCATCGCTCACCCAGCCCGACGCAGCAAGGACTCAAACGCGATCGTCTTACGAGACCCCACACGCCCGCGTTTGTCTTTGCCGATCCGGACCTCGAGTTCATCCAAACTCGGACGCGAAAGCTCAAGCCGGAGAGCCACGGGCCACGGCACGGATCGTGGCTTGGCGGCGTCGGTCAAGAGCAGCACGGTCACGCCGTTGGACTCCGCGATCAACGCCAGCTTCCGCACGAACACGGCAGGATTCCATGCTCCAGGTGCTTTTCGAGGACTGGACGGGGAAGCTCGAGGGGAATCGCGAAGCGCCCCCCTTGTCGATTCGCGGCCTGTAGTAGCTCCTCCGGTCTCGGGCATCGCATCGAAATCGATGGCGACCACTTCGAAGGCGCCAGAGTTCGCGACCGTCACTGCCACATGCCCAAGTTTGATGCGTGGAGGACTCACCACGAGCAAACGCTCGAGAGCCACCCCCGCTGCGAGCAGCCCCGGCGCATGGAGCGTCCGCTCCGGATCGATCCACGCGCACCATGCTCCGGGGGAACTCGAGGGGTGCCGCAAAGCGCCCCCCTCGTCGATTCGATGGCGCCCCTGCCCGGCCCGAATCGCCGCCAGTGCCACGCTCGTAGAGCCTCCTAGCGCCTGAGGAGCCGCAAGCTCCACCACGCCACGTGGTAGCCCCCGGTCGGGAAGCACGGCATCGAGCTCCGTTCCGAGCGACAGCACGCGCAAGCCTTCGTCGTCGGGGGAGCTCGAGGGGGGCCGCGAAGTGCCCCCCTCGTCGATGGGAGAGCTCGAGGGGGGCCGCGAAGTGCCCCCCTCGTCGATAGTCATGTCTTGACGACGCGTCGCATTAGCAAGGCGCGTCCGAAGAGCTTCGAGGTCATGTGCGACGGCCATGGGTCTGCTTCAACGAGGAGAACTACTGAACAAGATAGCAGCTTGTCAGGAGGGAGCAAGCCACCGCATCGAGGGTGACGCTTCCCTCGTCGAGGGAGGCGCTTCCTCTCCCCCATGCCCCCCTGGGCGCTCTTGAAAGTCTCAGTGAGGCAAGCTCGGAACACGTAGGCGCGGTAGAATCCTCTTATCTAACTATCTTGGAGGCTCACAATGCTTACGGCTCCTGGCGGCCGGCATGGGTTGTTTCGCACGGCGATGGGAGTCGTCACTGCGCTCTCTTTGCTTTCTCTCGCGGACTGCGCGAGCACGATCGCAGGAGAGGACAACGCCTCGGGGGGCGAACCGTCGAGCTCTTCTGGCGGTGTAATCATCCCGGGCGTGGACGCCTCGCTCGGATCGAGCAGCGGCGGGACAGGTCTGCTCTGCTCGCTCGCTGGATCGCTCTGCACCGACGCCACGACCGCCGAGGCCGAAGACTGCGGGTCTTCGGTGACCGTCAAGATCAAGTCCGTCAAGCCGCGCATCACATCCTTCGCGCCGATGGCCGACACGACATCGAGCTCCTGTACAGCGGTCGTGCAGTGGAGCGATCCGGATGCTGGAGACGGCGCCATCGACGCCTGGACGCCACCGCCTGTGCAGAACTATTCGTGTCCAGCCGGCACCGTCCGCATCCACATTCGCGACATGTGGTCGAACCTGGCGTCTCCGACGCTGAACACCATCACAGGCCGCCCCCTCGCCGTTACTCTGACTGTGCCCTCCGGCATTTGGCCAGTGTATTGGGCCTCCGAAGATAGCGCTGGATGCGATTGGTACTCCATCTGCGCGCCGAGCACGCTCACCTCGTTCGAGATTGGAGCGGTCGGTGCGTCCAATGCCTGCTCTGGGTCAAACTCGTCCGGCCTCTTCGATACGAGCAGTTTCGCCTCGGCAACCGACATCTGGATCGAGTACGCCGGTTCGAGTTCGACGCTGCAGAGCGACTACAATAAGAGCCCTGTGCCCGTCAGCGCCTCGGCATTTCGCGTCACGACCGACGGCACGGGGCTCGATACGTGCTCTCCCGATGCGGGGGTACCCCCGACGCCGACAGGCTTCATCAAGCTTCATTTCCGCTATCCCTGGGGCGATCCTACCAAGACCGGTTTCGCAGGAACGAATTGCGACACGCAGCTCGACAACCTGACGACCCCGCCCTACCCGACGACCCTGATGCTGCAGAACGTGCCAAACTGCAATCAGATCCAGGGAACGCTCGACTTTCAAGATGGGAACTGCCCGTGGTACACGGCTCTCATTCCGACGTCCGCGTGGGGAAAGGATGGCGGTGGAAGCATCCAGATCAAGACGCCAGACGGCAAACTCATGACCGGTGGGTTCGCCCTTCCTCCCCCGCCGGCCAGCGGAGAGGTCTGGCTCGCGTACTCAGGGCCTCCCGACCAGACCGGCGAAGGCGTGGCGTGCGAGAACTACTCGACTCGAGGGGATCAAATGCACTTCTACTCGAGCAATCCGGGCCCGGGCTACGCGAACTGCGGAGGCGGGGCGACGACCATCGATCCCTGCAACCCGCCGGATCCGACTGGGTATTCGACTGTGCACTTCCGCTACCTCTGGGCGGGTCAAAAGACGTTCACGTTCTTTCCAGATCCGCAGTTCATGCCCAAGTGGATCATGCTGAGCGTGAACGCTCCGGGAGTGTCCGTGGACGGCGGAGTATCATCCGGTGGGTCAGCCGATGAAGTCATATGCACGCGCGAAGCCGACCGGCCTTGGTTCAACTGCCCGGTACAGAATTCGGACTTCGTCTCCGGCGCCACGTGGATCGCTCACGACTTGGTGCGCCAGCCGACGGAGTGGAACACTGTCCAGGGCCGACCGTTCCCGACCACGCCCGGCGAATACTGGATTCGGTGGAACTACGGCAAGCCTGATGTGGATGGGATCTACGCGCCGTCGGATGTCGGTCCCGGGACGAATACCACGATCCCCACGTTTCAGACATTTAGCTACTACCCTGACGGCTCGGGAGGGGACTGGTCCGCGACTGGCAACTGGAACGACTCGGCCTGCGCGCCGAAGCCTCCGCCGACGCCGCCGACGTGCGGCTATCAGGGATGGTTCCCGTACGCGGCGACGACCTACGCGTATCCGTTCGGTGGGTCGCTTGCCAATACGTACACGAACGCCAGCGAAGTCCAGGACCTGCTGAACACGTTCATCTGCCAGCGCTACGAGATCTGGAAGACGAACTACCTTGAAACGAGCGACACCGTATGCGGAGCCGGGACGGCGCGGGTGCGGACCGATCCGCCCAAGACGGTGAGCGAAGGCCAAGGCTACGGCATCGCGATCTCGGCGGCGATCGGAGACAAACCGACCTTCGCTGCACTCTGGAACTTCGTTCGCCATTTCCTTTCCGAAGCGGCCGACAAGTACTGCGGTGGACTGATGGGATGGATGTGGGACGGGACGATTCCCTGCCGAGCCGCGGACTCGCCGTGCGACCCGGCGGTCGAGACATGCTCGGGCAACGAGGACAGCGCATTCGACGGCGACGTCGACATCGGCATCGGCTTGGTGTTCGCTGCCATGCAGTGGCCTGAATTCGTACCCGACGCCACGAACTGGATCCTGAAGATGGAGTGCGAGGTCAACTCGGTCTACGACGGCCAGTTCAACTACCCAACTCCCGGCGACACGTGGGACAAGAACTGCCAGAACTATCCGGGACAGCCGTGCGGGTATCAAGCGGGCAATGACGGCCAAGTCAACATGTCCTATTACCCACCGGGTTACTTCCGCGTCTTCGGAGACTTCTTGGCGTCGCATCTCGACCCGAGCACGTCGACCCCGGTGCAGATCCAGGGACACCAGACGTTCTGGTACAAGACCGCGCAGACGGTCTATGAGATGCTCGAGCGCTGCTACGACCAGACGGGCGTGGATCCGGGACTCGTCCAGGACTGGGGTCGCTACGACACGCCGTGCAGCATCTCGGGTGGAGATTACGACTGGTCGCGGTCGCTCTGGCGAGTGGGCATCGACGCGGCGTGGTTCGGCAATCGCGTGGACCTGCCGGAGAACGCCCCCAACTCGTCTCCCCACTACCCGGGCAAGACGCGAATGCAGGCGAAAATCGACAACATTCAGAACTTCTACAACAATTTCTATGTAAACAATCCGCCAGAGCCCAACGCCAACCGCTTCTCGACGATTTGCCAGTTCCTCACTCCCGCCGGCACTGTGACGGGCTGCGATCCGGGCTATGGTCACAATTCGTACTTCGTCAACACGGCCATGACTGCGTACGCCAGCGTCTTCGACAACGGCGGGCTGACAACCTGGGACATCCGAAAGGCTGCGCTGGAGGAAGCCGTATCGACGACGGTCGAGAACGACAAGTATTATCAAGAGTCGATCGGCGTCTACACGATGCTCTTCCTGAGCGGCAACTTCCCCAACCCGCTCACGGTGCCGACGCAATAGGCGGCGCGAGGAGGCGTTTCAAGCGGACGGCGGCAATCGCGTCAGCATGTTGCCGCCGAGCAGAATGTCGAGGGCTCGGAGGGTATCGCTGGCTGTGACCCTCGGCTCGGATTGGGCAATCGCCTGGAGGATGTCGCGGACGGGCATCGGCTCCGTCGTGAGCGCGAGGAGACGCCGAACGATATCGGGCCAACGTACCAAATCAAGCCTCGGGCGAGGGGCAGGCGCGGGACCAACTTTCACGTCGAGATGGGGTCTCCACGTCGTCATCGGAGTCTCATCGGGCTCCGCAGCCTCCACGCCAGAGAAAATTATCGGCACGAGTTCGAAATCCAGAGGGAACTCGACGTGCGGACTCGTCTGTCCCGCGAAGAACGCGAGCTTGCCGGCGGTCCATCGAAACAGGCCCACCATGCGGTCCCGCCCCTGGTCGCGAATCGCTCGGAACACATCGAGCGAGCTGACGAGCCCCAGAGAGACGAGCGTCTCGCCCATGCGACCGCCATATCTCGGAAGCACGGCGAGAGCGAAATCGAGCTCTTCCCGTGAAATCGTCCCGTGGCGCACGAGGTACTGGCCGAGAAGCTCGCTTGCGTTGTTCGAGGCGACGTGGTGCAGGCGACCCTGCAGAAAGTATAGCTCCTTGCGCCCGTTCTCGTTCCAGCTCAAGCCATCCGCGCGCGCCTGCCGTCCCGGCTCGGGCGTCCCCCCTTCGGCAAAGAGAACCCCGGTGGCGTCGGACTCGAGGACGCGGAACAGGACCGACACGAGCGCCGGAAGCGTCATCTGGTCGGCGAAGTCGGGGGCACCAACGCCGGCCAACCGATTCGTCGTGACGGTCCGTGGGGGCAGGAACCGGGACAGGTCGTCGATCAATTCAACCGCGGCAGCCGGCCGACCCATGTACTCAACCTCATCGCCTCTTGCGATTTCTCCTGTCGCGATCGCTTCCACCAGGCGCGCGAACGGCCACGGCCCGAGTCGCGTCCCCGCCCGCGTGATGACCGTGGACGGAATAGGAACGTACTCGCTCGTCGGTCGCTCCTCGTCCACGGCGGAGCTGTGTCGCGCGGAGATGGCGGCGCGAATCTTCCCCGCGCTTTGTCGAACGGAACGTATCTGCTCGACCGACGGCGCCGACTGCACCCAGCGGACGAGGGCTCCAATCTCACTTTGCGAGTGCTGGTCACCCCCGTCGAATGGCGCGAGCTCCGCGGACAGCGCCTCAGCGGTCGGGTAGCGCTGCGAAGGCTCCCGCGACAAGGAACGTTCAAGCACGGCAAAGAGGCCATCCGGAAGCTGCGAGCGAGCTTCGATGAGGTCGTCGATATGACAGTCGCGAATGGCCAGCAGGACCGCGAGCTGTCCGCTGCCCCCGAACAGCGGCTTGCCGAGCAACATCTCCGCGAGCACGGTCGCCACCGAAAAAAGGTCCGCCCGATAGTCGAATGGTTCGCCTGCGACCTGCTCGGGCGACAGATAGCCAAACTTGCCCTTTAGCAGTTCCCCACCGCTCGCACGCCTAGGTGCGCGGTTCATCGCCCGAGCAATTCCGAAGTCGCCGAGCTTCGCTCGCCCCTGCACGGACAAGTAAACGTTCGACGGCGTGACATCTCCGTGCACGATCCCTGCGGGTTGTCCCGACGGATCGCGCGCCGAGTGGACGCTGGCCAGTGCCGCGAGCACTTCGCGGGCGATGTGCGTCGAGACGCCCACGCCGAGCTTGCGGGCATGGCCTCCGAGACGGCGAAGCAGCCGATAGAGGTCGCATCCGTCCACGAATTCCATCGCGAGCCACGGCTCGGAACCAACGGAACCGGACGCGTACACTCGGACCACGTTCTCGTGATGCACGAGCGCATGGAGCGCTGCCTCGCGCTCGAACATGGTGCGTCCCTCGGGGTCCGCCACGAAGTGCGGCAGCAGCCGCTTGACGATGAGCTTTCGCGGCTCGGCCGACGGGTCGAGAGGCCGCGCCATGAACACCTCCGCCGTGCCGCCCACGGCCAAGCGGGACTCGAGCACATACGGGCCGAACTTGATCGGTCCCCCGGACAGGGGGCGGCCAAAGCCCTCAGAAGGTATTTCGCCCGACGCCATCGCCTTCCCGAGTGTATCTATGCCTAGCGTCCAGGGTACAAAATGGCGACCCCTTCCCGATGAAACGTTCTTCGTGGCCAACATGGCGTCAACTTCATGGCGCTCTTCCGCTCGTTGCACTGCTTGGGGTGGCAGACTGCAAGACGGGGCACTACGCGCCCAATTCGGCCGAAGCGCCCTTGAGCGAGACGTTGCCGACGGCACGCCTGGTCTTCGTGACGGACCTAGGGGGAGCTCTCGAACCGTGCGGGTGCACGCGCGACCAGCTCGGTGGAATCAGTCACTTCGCCGCATGGGTATCGCGGGAACGTTCGCGCATCCCGGCAACGGTGATTGCATCGTCAGGACCGCAATTCTTCATGGAGGATCGCCTGGCCGGCGACGGCGCCGACCAGGCTCGCGCGAAGGCATCCGCGGTTGCACACCTGATGCACACTGTCGACTGGACAGCCTTCGCGCCGGCGAGCAGTGACTGGTCGGACGGATCGGACGCGCTGGCGCGGTTGGCACAACTGTCGGGGGCGACGCCGCTCATCGACGAGGGGGGCGCTTCGCGGCCCCCCTCGAGCTCCCCCGGCGACGGAGGGGCTGCGCTGCCCCGCTCGAGCTCCCCCGTGGATGACGCCGTCCGCGCCCCGTGGACGACGGTGTCGGTGCGTGCTGTGGGCGGACTGCGCGTAGGGTTCGTTGGAGTCTCGACGCGAACCGACGAGGGGGGCACTTCGCGTCCTCCCCGGAACCTTTCCGCGGATGACCGGGTGATCGCGAGTGCCGAGACCGCCGTTCGTCGCGGCTTCGCGCGCGCGCAAGCCATGGGGGCAAACGCCGTCGTGGCGCTCGCCTCCGTCGGGCGGGGAGAGGCCAAGCGAATCGCGGACGCGGTTCCCGAACTGCTGGCTGTGGTCGTGGGCTCGGCCAAGGCAGCAGGCGAGCAGAACGTTCCGGCGTCTGAACCGGAGCGCGTCGGCAACGTCCTCATCGTCCAGGCCGCCAATCATCTGCAAAGCGTCGCAGTGCTGGATATCTACCTCAGGTCGCCGGTCGAGTCTGGCGTGCTCGTCAACTTGGCCGACGGGACCGGCATTGAACTGGCCGCGTCTCGGGCAGAGATTGAGCGGCGACGCGGGGAGCTGCGCACCAAGATTGCCGCCTGGCAGCGTGACCCAGCGCTTCGCCCGAGCGACCTTGAGGCGCGCCGACGCGACCTTGCCGATCTCGACGTCCAGGCCAAGCGGCTTTATGCCCCGACAGAGAGCCCCAAGGGCAACTACTATCGCTACGCGAACCAGGAGATTCGCGACACCCTCGGCAGCGAGCCGGCGGCCGAGCGCGAACTTCTCGCGTACTACAAGGCGGTCAACGAGCACAATCGCATGGCGTTCGCTGGCCGCCTGCCTGTCCCCGCCGGACCTACGGATGCCACCTACGTTGGAGACGAGGTCTGCGCCACCTGCCACGCGGACGCGCGGGACGTCTGGGCGCGAACGCCGCACGCCACGGCCTATGCAACGCTCGAGAAGAGCTTCAAGGAGTTCAATCTCGACTGCGTGAGCTGCCACGTCACGGGATACGAACTGCCCGGAGGCAGCACCGTGACCCACGTCGACAAGCTCAAGAACGTCCAGTGCGAAGCGTGCCACGGACCCGGCTCCACGCACGTCCTCGCAACGCCCGCGGCCATTCATAACGTGGTGGCAGCGCCGCCCCCGTCGCGCTGTCTCGAATGCCATCGACCTCCGCACGTCGAGAACTTCGACCCGGCGACGCGCATGGCGAGCATTCTCGGCCCCGGTCACGGACTCCCCAAGCTGAAGTGACCCGTATTTCTGGACCCGAGCGCTGCCTCTCAATCACCCATCCCACGTCCGAGTTGGCTATTTCGCGAGCGCCGCCGCCCCGCCCGAGAACGGCAAGATCGACTTCAGATCCTCGTCGTTGAAGCGAAGCTGAAGTCCAAGGAAGTAGTCGCGTAGATTGGGCAAGAAGACGTTGTCGACCCCGCCGTAGAGCCAAAGATTGTGAAGAAACTCGTACGACAGGTAGACACGATAACGCGGCTGGGTTTCTTCGCTGAACCCGAACAGATCGTTGACGATCTCGAACCGGTCGCGAAGAAGATGGATGTCGAGCCCGATGCCACCCGTCGACTCCTTCAGGCCAAAGCGGCCCGTGAATGGACCGAGGCGTTTGGCGAACTGCAGGGAGAAGCGAAACGAGTCCGTCGTGGTCGTCGTGATGGTTCGGTAGTGACTGGGCTCCGTCGTATTCGTCGTGTCGACGCTCGTGTCCGTGATCGACGTCAGACCGCGCGGATCGTTGACGAGCTCGATCACCCAATACCTGTCCTCGCGGGGCTGCAATCGCAGCTCGATGTAGCTCTTGATGCTGTTGGCGAGGAAGTTGTAGTCGCTGCGCAGGCCGACGATGGTCTGGAGCCGCGTGAGATTCTGCACGTAATCGTTGACCCCCTCGGCGACGCCCTGGACCTCGTTGACGAGCTGATCGTCGCGGGTCAGCTTTCCGACAGTGCCCTCGCCCCGATCGATCCGTCCAGCGATGTTGTCGACGTGGCTCAGTGCGCTTTCGAGACTATGACTCGATCGATCGAGGTGCTCGATCATGTCGCGCAGGTCGCCCTTCTGACCTTGCGGTGTCTGAGACGCCGTCGCCATCATCTCACGGACTTGGTCCGTGACGACGCGCACGTTCGCGAGAATCCTGGCGATTTCCGGATCGGCCGCCCGCGTGATTTGCTGCACATTGCCCAGGGTTTCCCGAATGACCTCTCGATTCTCGTGGATGACCTTGTCGAGAGCGTCGGAGGCATCGGCAACGTTCTGCAGGATCTCCTTGATGTTCTCACCGCCTCGCTGCGTTCCGATGGAGTTGGCGAGTTGCTCGGCGACTCGGGCGACGTTGTCCGCGATCTGCTTGACCTCATTCAAAAGCTCGCCGGGTGTCGTTTCCGCGGCGATTACGTGGATCTCGTCGCCGTCGTGAAGAACACGGTGGTCGGGCGTGCCCTGCGTCAGGACGAGCACGGCCTCGCCGAGGAGCGAAGTGCTCTTCTTTCCAAGCGTGGCGTTTTCGTAGAGCGTGACGTCCTTGAGCACGCGAATGTTGACGCGCGCCAGTCCCCCCTCGAGCTTGATGGCCTCGAGCGACCCGACGGGGATTCCGGCTATCGTCACGCGCGAATGGGAGGCGAGGCCCGTCGCGTCCTGGATGAATGAGTGGACCGCGTAGCCATTCGTGCCGCTGACTTGAGGGCTCACGAACCGGTACACACCGTACGCGGCCGCTCCAGTAAGCACGACGAAGAGCCCGACTTTGGCAGCTTGCGTGCCCCGTGTCATTCGGAGGCCGTACGCTAGCAGGTTTGTCGGAGAGGTCCTCGCTTCAAGGCTCCTCGTAGATCACTTCGCCCTCCGCGGGCTCCGGTCCCGATCCGGCAAGCGGCGCCAGCGGGATCGCGTCGAGCTCCCCATCGAGCTCCGCGCGACGCCGATCGAAATCGTCTCGGCGGGATCGCGGCACGGTCCGAAATCTCTCGAGCCGCAGCGACAGCGGGTCGATGAAGACGCCCGCACGTCGAATGCCGAAGTGCAAGTGCGGGCCGGTTACACGCCCCGTCTGCCCGACATACGCCACGAGCTGTCGCGACTCGACGTGGTCGCCTACGCGGAGACCTTGCGCGAAGCGCGACAGGTGACAGTAAACGCTCGTGATGCCGCCCGCATGCGAAATCTCGACCTTGTTTCCGCACGGCCCATCGAAGCCTGCGCTCGTCACGATTCCCGGGGCCGTAGCGTAGACTTTGGCTCCGACGGGCGCGGCAAAGTCGACGCCGTTGTGCGGCATGACGACGTGCAGGACTGGGTGCATCCGATGGGGGTTGAACCGCGAGACGATCCGGGTGAACGGAAGCGGCGCGCGAAAGCCTCCACGAGCCGGCTGCCGGCCCTTTGCATCGTACCAGCCGCGATACGCCTCGTCGTCGAACCAGTACACGCGAACCGGCACGGCGTTGGCCGCGGCGGGCACGTACTCCACTGCGTCGAGACCCACCCAGCGAACAAACGTGCCGTCGACGTACTCCGCGGTCGCGGCGATGCGCAGCCGCGCACCAGCACGCAAATCGGAGAGTTCGGCGTGGCCTTCGAGGGCGTCGTCGAGCATGGTCAGAATGTCGTCGACGGGCGTGAGCCCCGCATCCGTGAACGATGCTCGCAAATCGGGCCCCACCACGACCGACTTGTGAACCCGGACGGATTCGACCGCGAGCCCGAGGCGCCTCGCGACGAGCTTCGTTGCGCCGCCGGTCTGCTCTTCCTCACGCGCCTGCCAAATCTCCGAGGGACCGCTGACGATCTCGTAGGCAAGGACACGACCACTCGCCTTGTCGCGCGCCACCGTAAAGGTGTCCTTCGGCCCAAAGTGATCCACGTCCCGCACGTCGGCGAGCGATTTCGCAACGCGCTGCGACTCGCTCAGAGGAAGGCCACTCGACGTGAGCGCCGAGAGGAGCGGTCGCCGGCCGATGGCGCCGTCGACGACCGTGGCGCTTCCATCGTCTGCGAGACGAGCGACTCGCCAGTGCGGCTGCCGAACGGCCGCCGCATCGTCCGCAGCGCCATCGCTCGCGTCGGCGCCCCCGTCGTCGGTCCACGCCTGTGCCGCAAACGCCGCTCCAGCCGATGCGGCGGCCATCGCCACCCCTTCCGGGCCGTGCTCCTCGGGCGCTCTCGATGAATCGATCCCCGCCACGACCATCGCGACAAGCACGGATCCACCCGCGATGGCAAGCGCCACCCGCACCAGCGGAGTCCGATCCGACAGCAGGCGACGGACGGCCCCGATCGCCGACGTGGCTACGATTCTGACGAGCGGGGCGAGCGATAGTGACCGAATCGGGGCACTGGCGGAGACCGCTGGCGCCATCGAAGGCGCGCCCTCTCGCGCATCGGGCAACCGCGCCGAAGATCCGTCGCCAGGCGGGCCAGAAGCCATGAGCTCCGGAGTCTTGGGCTCCGCACCGTTCACTAGAGTACAGCCCAATACCGGGAGAATCGGCCGCGCGCAACCACTTTGGCGGGGCGGACCTGGGCGCACGGCCCGGGCGTCGCATCGGGGCCCCCTCTGCGATCGGAGGCACTGGCGCCTCGCGTTTGCACAAGCTCTTGGACCCTAGCGAGTCTCACCGCCGCATTGAGCCGGGGGTCATGCGTAGAGAAATTTCCCCCGGTGGTCGCCGCGCTTCTGGTGAAGCTCGCGCGCTAGCTGCCTGACCTCTCCTCGCTCGGACGACGGCGTCGCACCCGGTTATACTGCGGGTATCAAGACGGCTGTTTCCCTCCCCGATGACGTGTTCACGAACGCAGAGCGGTTGGCAAAACGGCTCAAGATGAGTCGGAGCCAGCTCTACTCGAAAGCCATTGGCGACTATGTCTGTCGTCACGCCCCCGACGCCGTCACCGAAGCGCTCGACCGGCTCTGCGCCGACCTGGATGGGCAGCCGGAGCGCGAGTTCGCAACGGCTGCTGCACGGCGGACCCTGGAGCGAACGGAATGGTCATCTCGCAGGGAGAAATAGGGTGGGCCGACCTGGGAGAGCCCGTGGGCTCGGCGCCCGCGTTTCGAAGGCCGGTGCTCGTGGTTCAGGGAGACGCCTTCAACAGGAGCCGCATCGCCACGGTCGTTTGTGTGGTGCTCACGTCGAACTTGAAGTGGTCCGACGCCCCGGGAAATGTGCTGCTGAATCAGCGCGACACGGGGCTGCCAAAGCCTTCGGTAGCGAACGTGTCACAGATGGCCACTGTGACTCGAGGAGCGCTGGCCGATCGACTGGGAAAGCTGTCGCGCCAGAAGATGGACTTGGTGCTGAGCGGAATCGACACCGTTCTCGGTCGTTGAATCGAAATCCGGCGCGTCTCGAATGCTTGTGGGCGAGTTTGACGCTTGGGAGGGAGAGACCGAGGACGAGCTCCGCGAACGTCTCGGGGACGCCCGGCGTATCGGATCCAGCAGGCCGGTGCCGACGCTTTGAAATACGTGCTCGACACGAACATCCTCGTGGCCGTCCTCAAGGCCAACGTGCGTGTGATTGGCGGAGCGCTTGCAGGAAGGAGCGCGTTCAGCGAGAGGGCGTGCTACCGGTGAGCCAGAAAATCATTCAAGACCACGGTGCAGAGGGCGTGGTCGGCCTCCGAGAGCGTGCACGTCGCCCCACCGGCCGGAGGGAAGAGGAGAACTCCATGGGCTGGATAGGGTCCTCCGGACGGGTCCCCGTCGCCAGAGACCCCGGGCGGATCTTCGAAAAACACCGTTGAAGCATTCTGCCGCAGGACACGCTCCCCAGGGGGGACGACATTGTCGCAACGCATCCCGGGCCAGTCTCGCAGTACGCTCGGAAAGAGGGGGCATACAACGGCTGCCATGCACCCCTGACAAGCAGGTATCGACATTGCCGTCACGCCTTGCCCGGACGACAGCTTGAACGGGCCGGCGGGACCCGTGCTCCCTTGAGGAAAGACGGCGATGGACTGGCTCCCATTGACACCGCTGGCTCCTTGGCACTTCCAATCACGGGGAGCGAGGACGGAGAGATAGCCCGTGGTGTACACGGCCAGTCGTGACGTGGTCTCGACCGCTGCGACGACCACACGCGGTTCCCCCATCGTGTGAGACGACCCCTGCAACCCGGACGAGACGTTGCACGCGGCACCAGGGATGCGCGTCGGCTGAGGGCGCGACGTCTGCACTGGCGATGGGGCAGCGTTCGTCGGCACACGCGAGGAGGGGCTTACGCACTGCCCGTTCTCGCAAACGCGATTGCCCCTGCAGTCGGTGTCCTTCTGACACCCGTGACTGTTGGACGGTGCGTCCGACCCCGGCTTGGTGCAGCCGAGCGAGAGTGCCAGAGCCGCGAACAGGGTGTCCTTGCGCATGATCCTTTGCCAAAGATCTAAGCACACTTCTCGATGTTGAACCGGATCTCCCATCCGCGCCCCGCGATCGCCGTAATGACCGGGTGGGCCCCGACGTCAGGTTGTGACGCGTAACGCGCCCGAACAAGAAGCAACGTCCAGCGGGGGCCCCTGCTATCCAGCGCGCCGAAGACTGTGCAGCGTCAGACCGGTGGCGATAGAATCCTTCGTCTCTCATCGCGGCGCGCGCCGGACGCGCTAGGACCTCAGGGAGTCGACAAGTGACGGTGACCTCTAGAACGGAGCCTTCGCCGCGTAGCGGCGCCCTTACAAGCGATCACCGCCGGTGCGCCATCCGTCGCCTCCGAAGAGATCGCACGGCCACGTTTGTGATCGTCTGCAGCTACATTGTGGGGTCGAGCTGTCTCGTCAAGGATCCCACGCGTGCGCCGAGAAGACCACCGTCAGACCCGGTTGACGCCGAATCTAGTGGAATAGCCGCTTTGGAGCTTCGCAGGGCCGATGCGGGCACAGAAGGCGCAGACGCTGGGGTCGTGCAGACTCGACACAATGCATCTCACGATGCCGTGAGCACGACGGTACCGTTATTTGGCCAATCTCAGTCTGCCCGTAGTGGCTCGAGCTCCCAATCAACGACTCGTCCCTTTCTTCCGGAGATACCACTGGACCTGGCGAGGCCATGCTGCAGACGACCGGCCGACGAGCCATCCAAGTACGGCCACTTTGAATTCACTGTTGACTCGGCCGCGACCGACTCAGGTGCTGCCGCAGAGTGTCGCTTCGTCTTTCGTCATTCGTCGGGCCAGTCGACTCCGCTGTTCTCGACGACAGCCGGCGACTGTGCATATGCTGCACATGGCGTCGACGATAGCGACAACCTGCTGAACGTCGGCACGGGCACGCTCGGTGCAGTGAATCGCGTGGGACAAATACAACTTCCATCTATCAATACCAACGGCGATGAGTTCCATCTATTGTCCATCGCCAGCGCCCGTGGAGGTAATGCTTCGTACGGAAACGACTACTGGGCCGTAGTAATCCGCTCAGGCAGCGCATGGTCAACAGCCACCCCATTCGTCTTCGATCGCGCATTCGCGGTGGCCAACGGAAGCGCGGGAGGCCTTGTCCTTGTCGACCCGGCTACAACGACTCGCGCGGGCGTTGCCTGCGTGGTCACGTTTGGACTCATAACCACGACCGATCTTCCGCTCCTCCCGTCGTGGGTCGTCTCAAAGTGGACAAGGCTTCTTGTCGGGAAGAACGAGGGTTCATATCACCTCACGAATTGGCACCATGCGATCCGAATAGGCGACTCAGAATTGATTGTCATTGACGACGAAGGAACGTGCGATCTTGCACATGCGACGTCGTCGTCGATAAGGCTGACCGTTGAGATGTCACAATGGAGTGATGGGCGACGGACCACTAGATGCATAAAGCTGCGCTAGTAACAGCTACGATATGGGATGACAGCGCAATTTCCAGCGCAGCGCGCATGTTGGTTGCGGAACCACGGAGTTCGATGTTGGCCATTGTCGTCTGGGACTATGTGACGCACGGTCCCAAAGGAACCGAACAGACGCCCGGGGCCAGCTCGACTTCCGAACGTTCGAGGCACACCGTGATCGAAGAATCACCGGTGGAACTTCGTGTTCCATGGAGGAGAGTAATACCGGATAAGGTCGTATTCATACGCTCGTGCGTCACGTTGGTTAGGAAGATAATATGCCGCGAATGGGAAACACGATGGACGGGGAGACAGTCTCGCCTCGGAGTCCCATGTCCCGTACCGGATCTTGAGTTCTGTGGCGAGATGTTTCGAGTAGCCGACGCACGCGACGTAACGGCTTCCCTTCGTCGGTTCATAGAGAACCGCATAGAGGCCCATCAAGTCATCAATACGTGCGATGTCGTCGCTTGATGTGACATTGATCCGGCCAGTCGTGTTCTCACAGGCCATTCGCCTATGAGGGTTCTTCCATCCCTCCCATTTCGTGGCGAAGGCTCCGAATCGCATTCCGTCGTATAGACCCGGCAGGAGGCGGCGTTCCACTGCGGCTCTCTTATAAGTGTGCCGACGAGCCGCCCACAAGCGTATTCGGATTCCGCGGCATCGTGAGTGGACGCGTCCCGCTCGTGCGCTGCGCAATGTGCGATATTGTACGGGCCTCAGCGCGGACAAGTGGACATGGCAGTCTCTTGCGAACGCCTACGGCAGTGCGTGACCACTCAGTCCAATTGACCGGCGATGCGTCACGAGCGCTGCTTGCCGTCGGCGTTGCCCACCAGAATTCAAACGAGCCCAGGGCATGCGTCCGCAACGGTCGTGTACCCCGGTGCCATCGCCGCAACGGTGACCGCGGGCGTTGTCGCTTTGGCACACCCGGTCAGACAGAGGACGGAGCGGATGACGAGGGTCTCGAGCATGGTCCCATCCAGAATCGCCCGTTGTCCTGCCTAACGCAGTAGTAGATTTCCCGCGTCGCCGGCGCCTAGGGCCTTGCGGATTTGTCGGTCGGAGTCCGGGGATGCAGCTGTTCTCGGATCCCTTCCTTGAAGCCGACGCCTTTGCCGATGGCGTAGCCGAGCCAGACGAGAAAGGCGCCAGGAACCAGCAAGAATGTGAGGCCCACGAGTATCTCCGGGAAGCCTATGTTACCCATGCCGGTGAGAGTCACGGCGGTCGGAGCTGGTGTCAACCGTCCCGGGTCAAGTCCGCGAGATACGTATCGGCTGCAGGCCGGGCTGTAGCTCGTTCGTGGATCCTGATGGCGTATTCGTCGTCCGTGGTCGTAGGACATGGGTACTCCGGTAGTTGGCGCTTCTCGAGGTTTCGGCCGCGCGATGAAAGATGCGTTTTTCTTGCTAGTCCGTGCCCCATAACCCATCGTTCGGACCGCTGCGAAACCCGGATCAAGTCTCCGGCTTCGTGCGCGAACGCGCCCAAGACTTCCTCTGCGCGCGCCGAGACCGCGGAACGACCACCAACAGCGGTCGGGGCACGCAGCGCGGCGTCGATTGCCAACAAGGCGGCGGCGCCTCGAACAAGTGTTCACCATCAACGCAGAGCCCTCCGTCGACGGCCCATAGTGGCTCTGCGGCGCAGCCGTAGCCTCCCGTCGGCGCTTCGCCGGCGCTGCGCCAGACCGCAAATAGGGCTCTGTTGCGTCGCAAGGTGGCTGCTCCGAGGCCACCACCCACTGTGCTGCACAACACATCGGCCCCGCTGCGCGCCTCCGCCCCCGTGTTGCATCGCTCACGGGGGGGAATGCTGCACAGAACAGTAGCCGCCCTCGTAAACCTGCTCGCAAAGGCGGAAGTGTTGCCCTGCCCTGTTACAATCTTGCGGCGATGAGAGGGTACGATCCGCGTGAGGGCTTCGCGGAGGTTGAGCGCGGCGAGACGATTGCTCTCACTCCCAAGGAGCTGGACCGGTGGGTCGCGACCGACATTGGCGCGCTGAGTGACCGTTCTCGCCCAAAGGTGCCCTTGCAAACGCGCTAGCCAAGCCGGACGTGTGCCCGGCCCAGCGGCAATGTTGCGGCGAGGAGAGGGACCGATCCGAGCGGTCGTCTCGACTTCTTACCTGGGCAACGCCGGCATCCGATCGCGACCGTTGTTGGCTAGCATAGAGAGGAGAAGGGATCCCCATCGCGTAGGGATCTCGTTCTTGTCGCGCACGGATTTCGTTCTTACCGCGCACCGATCTCGTTCTTACCGCACGGGGATCTCGTTCTTGCGACGCAGGGATGTCGTTCTTGTCGCGCACCGATCGCATCCTTATCCCGTACCGATCGCGTTCTCACCGCGCCGGGATCTCGTTCTTGCGGCGCAGGGATGTCATTCTGGTCGCGTACCGATCTCGTTCTCCTCGTGTAGGGATGTCGTTCTTGTCGCGTACCGATCTAGTTCTCCTCGTGCAGGGATGTCGTCCTCCTCGCGCACGGACCCCGTTCTTCTCGGGCGCGGATATCGTCCTCCTCGCGCTCGAGTATCGTTCCTCTTGGGTACGGACCTCGTTCTTCTCGCGCTCGGATATCGTTCTCCTCGCGCACCGATCTCCTTCTCCTCGCGCATGGGCCTCGTTCTTCTCGCGCAGGGATATCGTCCTCCTCGCGCACCCAATGTCTGCCCGTCGCGACAAGATCTTCCTCTTGTCGTGAGAAGAGTATTCCAACACGACGACCACAATCGGATCGGACCGCGACAAGACTCTCCCACCTGGCGACATGGACTCGCTCCTGTCGCGGTAAGAATGCTCGCTTCGCCCTACAAGAGTGGGCCCTTCCCGCGGCAAGAACGTTTTCTTGTCGCCATGGGATCCTCCGATCGCCATTCGAAGATCCCGAGCCCCATCAGGACAATCGGTCCTCTCCCACCCGCACCCGATCACTTGATGATCGGATTGCTCGCCACGAACGGCGCGCGCACCCGGAGGCTCCTCATGCCGAGTTCTCGCGGGATAGGCAAAAGCGGCGACGCACGTCGAACTGCGTCGGCGCAGTTGCGGTCGAATTCGTCGATGCCGCTCGGTCGCGTGGGTGGCCATGACACGGAAATGCGGCCATCGGAAGCGATCGTGAACTCCAGGATCACCGTCCCCTGCTTGAGATCGAGAAGTGCGGACTTGGGAAATGCGTTCGCCCACAGCGGCTCGATCTTCGCGTGCATCTGCCGAAAGTACGGCATGAGGCGTGGGTCGGTCGTCCAGTAGTCGAACACATCGGAGTCGCCGAATCCGAGTGGCCGCGAGTGCGATCCGGAACCGAAGATTCCACCCGCTCCCGGCTCGCCCGTCCCTCCCGTGCCACCAACCCCGATGCCCAATAGTCCTCCGGCGGTGCTCGCATGCACGAGCGACTGAACCGTCGTCGCAACTTCTTGCTCCGAGTCCGTGTCATCTCGCGGGAGCCCTAGATCCCGAGCTGGAACCGCCACCGGTCCTTCGGTGACCGCTGGACGCTCATTCGCGATCGGAGCGGACGCCCGATGGTCCGTGCCGGCACGAGTCGTCACGATTCCGGTCCCGGGCGCCTGCTCCCTCGTGCCGCGAACGTTGCTCCCTGTCCGCCCGGGAGCGTCAACCGGGGTTGCATCGCCGACAGCGCGGCCCGGCGCGCTCGCCATCGGAGATTGGAGCTCGCCTCGGCCGGGGAGCGTGGGCGCATCCACGCGACGCTCCCGGACCGTTCCGGTGCCGCTGAGGACGAACGACAGCTCGCTCGGATGAAGGGTCGCCCGACGATCGTCCCAGGACTGCCTATCGCGCGCAACCCGCAGACGCTGGATCTGGTCGCGATCGAGACGGCTCAGCAGATCGGGTGACAGCCGCAGACGCTCGTCGCGGTCCGCGAGATCGATCGCGGACTCGGCGACCTGGCGTTCGCCGCCGCGTCCCTGCTCGGGTGTGTCGATTCGCGCGATTGCTTCGCCTCCCGCAGGCAATGGAGGCGACCCCGTCGGATCGCGCACATCATCGACCGTCATCGCTGCGGACGCCAGCGGAAGGTCGACCTCGACGTCCCTTTCCGGCGAACCGCTGGCGCCGGCTGCCGAATCGGGTGGCCCTGGGCGGACTGCTGAGATCGTCGGAGAGCTTGGGTGCAAACGCACGGATCCGTAAGACAGCGCCCACGACACGACCCCGTGAAGCGCGACCGACAGGACGATCGCGGATGCTTGCACTCTGAACGCCGCCGATGCCACGTCCTCGCTTTCCTCTTTGGTTAAGCGTGCGCTCTGCAGGCGCTGCTCGCCACCATCAGACGACCTTCCCGGGAGAACGGCTCGGTCGGGCGAAGACTTTCGAGAATCGGCGCTCGGCATTCGCCACAGTGTGCGCTGCGAACTCCGCAGGCGTCACCCCACGAAGGCGCGCCACGTGCGCGGCGGTGTGAACCACGTACGCCGGCTCGCAGCGCTTTCCGCGAAACGGCATCGGCGCGAGATACGGGCTGTCGGTCTCGACCAGGATGCGATCGACCGGAGCCCACGCGGCGACATCCGCGACCGAGCGGGCGTTCTTGAAGGTGACAACTCCCGAGAACGACAGGTCGAACCCGAGATCGAGCGCGCGCGCTGCGAACGGCCTGTCCTCGCTGAAGCAGTGAATCACCCCGCCTACGTCGCGCGCGCCTTCGCGTTCGAGAATCTCGAGCGTGTCCGCCCCCGCGTCGCGCGTGTGCACGACAATGGGCTTGCAAAGCTCTCGGGCGAGAGCGATGAGGCGAGCGAAGACAAGCCGTTGAGCCTGCCGAGTAGGGCCTTCGTAGTGGTAGTCGAGCCCGATTTCCCCGACGGCGACGACCTCCGAAGCCGTGGCGAGCGCACGAAGGTCGGCTTCGAGGGCGTCGCCGAAGCTATCCGCGTCTTCCGGGTGCACACCTACGCACGCCCCCACGTGCTGTGGCTCCCGGCGCGCCAGCTCGACTGCATGGCGAGCCGAGCCGAGATCTGGCCCCACGCCGACGACGATGAATCCGATCACGCCCGCGGCGCGCGCACGCTCCATGACAGGCGCCGCACCCTCCGCAAAGTGTTCGGCGTCTAGATGGCAGTGCGCGTCGACGGTCTCGAGAAGGTCACGCAAATTCGGTGAACCGCCTTCTCATGAGCAAGCTCGCGGCGTCCGTCGCGCACTCGCGGCAGTACCCGAAGCGCTCGCGCAGCCGGTCGATCGCCGACGATGCGTCCGCTCGTCGCGCGTCGTCCATGGCGATTCCGTCTTCGCGCACGAGGATCAGAATGTCACGGGCAAGGGCAGCGACTTCCTTGCGACGTTCCGCAAACATGGACTCGCGCATGCGCCGCAAGTGCTGCGGAAAGACTGTCGCCGCGTCGATCTTGTCGTTCGGGTGGTCGATGGCCCACGCAGCGATCGAGCTGATGAACTGACGACGCCAATCGAGAGCCTCGCCCTTGACCTCGAGGCGTCGTTCGAGCTCCGTCATCATCTTCTCGTCGGGCTCTTCGTAGCGCTGGGTCGCGCGGTTGTAGATGCGCTCTTGTTTGACCCAGACGCTCACGTGCTGCACGTACCTGTCGAGAAGCTCGGCGTACTGCGCTTCCGAGACCAAGCCACTCGCGACGTAGAACTCGTACTCGGAGGCGTCGAGCAATCGAGAAAGGAGCGTCTCGCGAAATAGCTTCACGTCGTGATATCCGCCGACGAGGGAATCCTGCTGAAGCCATTCGAATTCGCTCTTGCGCTGGCAGAGCGCTTCGAGCTCGTCGAGGACGGCCATCGGGCTCAAACACCGGTATGCGGGAGACTGCGCGGCGTCCAGCAACGCGATGCGCATCTCGCGCGGGCTCGCCCCGATGCGCCCTTCGTAGATGGGATACGAGTCGCTTTCGGACCAGACGTCTGCGATCGCCGATCGCAGGAGTTTCTGAGCATCGGCATCCAGGCGATCGGGAGCCTTGCCGAGCGCGAAGAGATCCGCCTTCTCGACCGCGGTGATCGTGGCCAGGACGGAGGCGAGGGTGCGCGGATACCGTTCATGATTCGGCTTGCGCATGCGCGTCAATGTGGCGAAGCCCGCGGCGATCTCGGTCGCGTGCGGGGCCACGTGCCGCTTCACTTGCGGAGCGACCTGCGAATCGTAGATGAGTTGCTCGTCGCGATAGCTTCGCAGGTAGGGCACGTGCACTAGTTCCAGTCGGCCGCGGAAGCTCGGGAACTCGGCATGCTCGCGAAACGCGTCGAGATGAAGTTCGTTCGCGCTCCCCATCATGACGCAATTGAGCTGCACGTTCTGGGCTGGCAGCGAGATCTCGCCGGTCTCGACGGACAGCTGTAGGTATTTGAAGGCATCGAGCGGACGCTTGAGCAGGTCGCTGAACTCGAGAAGGCCGCCCGCCGCATCGACGAGTTCCCCCTTGGCCTCGTAGAGGCTCACGGCTTGAAGGGAGGCGGGGAGCGCTTGGAGCGACCGGTCCATCGTGATCTGACGCTCGCCGGCGTCGACACTGAGCTGCGGTCCGATCGTCACGGCGCCTACGCGATAGCGTCGCGAGATGAAGTAGCGTTCGATCTGGATGTGCTTGAGCACCTCGGTGTACGACCCGTCGTACGAGGAAAGCAGCGCCTCGAAGACCTGCTGGCTCTTGTGGGAAAGTTGCCCGCGGAGGATCCAGTCACTCGGGGGGTCGGAAGCCCCGGCCCTTTCGTACGCGGCCTTGATGAGCTCCTGGCGCTCCGGAACCGGGATGACGAAGAGGGGGTGATCGCGCACCTCGACCAGGAGCTTGGCGTCGATCTCGTCGTCCGGCAGATGCGCGTACGACGTCGCGCCTCCCGCGCTCGACGCGGCGGCGCTCTGCCCGAAGCCCAGCGAGCCACGAAGTGTCTTCTGCGAGGGGAACACCCAGTGGAATCGATAGAGAGCCCCCTCGTCGAGCGTCGAGTAGTGCTCGAGCGCCGCCATCATGCACTGAACGATCGTCGACTTCGACGAGCCGTTCGGCCCATGAAAGAGGATGAGGCGGTTCGGGCGCGACTCGCGCGCGAAGTTCGACAGCGCGCGGTAGATCTCGTCCTGGACGTGCTCCTGACCGACGAGAGCGCCCCGCGCCAGCCCGTGGGGTGCATCTTGCGCACCCTGGACCTTTTCCCAAGGCAAGTCGAAGAGATTGTAACGGGTCGCTTCGCCCCAAGGCCGCTTGACGATCCGCTTGCCATAGTGATCGAATACGTCGCGCAGGTATCGGCTCGCGTCGCGCGAGAAACGAACCGGCTCGCTCTCGAACATGTCGAGGAACTCGGCGAAAGAGAGAACGCGGCGCGCAGCCCGGAAGCGCATTTCCACTCGCTCCGCGATGGCCTTCACCTGCGATGCAGCGTCGCGCGGGTCGCTCATGGCAACAGCCTATCACTCTACGGCAAGCGCCACCGAGACCGGGACGTGCTCGAGCTGGCAGTTCTGCGCAGAGCACACGCTGAACTTGAACGTCCCCGACACCTTCTTGGGCGCGCGGTCGGAGGGTGTGAACGTGGCGCTCATGACACCGGTCTTCTCGTCGCGCTGCGACCAGTTGCCCGCCGCCTTGGAGAACACATTGGCGCCTGCACCATCGAGGCCACGGAACACCAACCCGGGGGCGGCATCCGCGGTCCACTTGTACGGATACTCGTCGTTGATGTGATAAGCGCCGACGGCTACCAGCGTGAACGCAGCGCCGCAATTGGCTCCGACCGTACACTTGCCGGTCTGATCGGCGTCGATGAAGTAGTTGCTTCCACACACGGCGTGCACGCACTTGCTCGGGGAAGCGTTCGACCGCGCCGCCTCGTCGACTCCAGGCGCCGCTCGACCGTCCCGTCCGCACGCGACAGCGCTCAGCGCCGATGTCGCAGCGAGAACCAGGAGCCTTCGAACCATCATCGGCCTTGGCCCATAGCATTGCGCTCGCTTTTCGTCACTTCACGTAGAGCTCCAGGCGCGGCCTTCGCCCTTGCTCGCCGGACTCGAGCGCAAACGCGATGCCCGTCGGACTCGAGGCGAGCGCAGTGATGGCGAGTCCCTGTCCGATGGCAATGCCAACATCGCTGCGAGCCCCACGCTTTTTTCCCGTGACGATGTCGCGAACATCGATGCGAACTGTCTCTGCGCCCCATGGAAACGCCTTCGTCCACGGCGTCCCGACATCGCGCAGGCGCGGACGACTCGCCCACGACACCGACGCCGGCGTCCAGGCGCTTGCGATGAGCTGGGCGTGCACGGACACGGGTACGGGGTCGGCATCGAAGTCGGTCGCGCGGTCGAGAAGGACGTAGGCCTCGAGCACTTCGGTCTCGGGCGGCAGACTCAAAGAGAATCGAAGCAGGATGATCGCGGAGCCGTCGGCTCGGCCGAGGGTCGCAGTCCAAGCGGAGTCGCCCGCCTGCATCCCCGTTTCGCGGACGCACGCGACGTCCACCGGCTCGACTTCCCACCGCCGCGCGCCTTCGATGGCTGCGACGCTGCCGTTCGGCAGACAGCGCCCGGCAACGCACGCGGCCTTCAATCCGCACTCCCGCTCCCCTGCGCACAGGTACGGCGCCTTTGTGCATCCCGCCAAACCGATCAGCACGGCCGACAGACAGCCGACGCTACGTCCAACCACGAGCGCTAGGGTTCGCCCTTAGTCTTGAGCTTCGCGTCGTTCTCATCGATGAACGCGCGTATCTCGTCGGCCATGGCGAGCAGCTTGTGCCACTGCTCCTTGTAGAGCGTCACCGGAAACCGTCCGAGTCCGTAGACCGAAAGGCCACCTTTCTCGGAAACCTTGAGCGACGTGGTTCGACCAGGGCGTTTCTTGAGGCTCTCGTTCTCCGCACGCAGGCGTTCGAGCTCGGCCTTAATGTCTTCGTCAGGCATCGGCCGCAACCTATCGCCACGGGGCAGCCACGGCAACCCATCGCGGAGCGCGGCGCCGCCGCGGGGAAGCCCGAGCCCGAAACGCCCTCGAAATCCGGTGCTATTAATCACTCATGCTGCCCTCCCCCGCGACCGCGGACTCCGCCATCGGCAAACTCGACCGCCTGCGCGCCCTGCTTCGCGAGCTCGGATCCGTTCTCGTTTGCTATTCGGGTGGCACCGACAGTGCGTTCGTGCTGGCCATCGCCCACGAGGTCCTCGGCGGGCGCGCCGTGGGCATGACAGCCGTGTCCCCGAGCCTTGCGCCGTTCGAGAAAGAGGCGGCTCAGGCGATCGCGGCGCAGATCGGAGCCCGCCATGAACTCGTCCCCTCGCACGAGATGGATAGGCCCGGATACGTCGAGAACGGGTCGGACCGGTGTTTCCACTGCAAGAGCGAACTCTACGAGATCGCCGCGGAGAAGAAGCTCGAGTGGGGTCTGGGGCACGTTCTCAGTGGTACGAACGTCGACGACCTGGGCGACTACCGTCCCGGCCTGGAAGCCGCCAAGAGGGCTGGCGTCCGCGCGGTCCTGGTCGAGTGCGACTTCACCAAGGAAGACGTTCGCCAGTGCGCGCGCGATCTCGGCCTGTCGGTGTGGGACAAGCCCGCGAGCGCGTGCCTGTCGAGCCGCCTGCCCTACGGGACGGCGGTGACGCACGAGCGGCTGGCCCAAGTGGGAGGCCTGGAGGCGGAGCTCCGTGGGCTCGGGCTGCGCCAGGTGCGCGTCAGGTGGCACGCCGTGTCGGCGGCGTCGGGGCGCAAGTCGAGCGACCCGCCGGAGAGGGAGCCGTCCTTGGCGCGGGTCGAGATCGCGGCGGCAGAGATGCAGAAGGCGTTCGAGGTGCGGGATGCCGTCGTCGAAGCGGGTAAACGATTCGGGTTCACATACGTGACGATGGACCTTCAGGGGTATAGGACCGGGAGTCACAACGAGGTGTTGGGGAAGCGGGCGCTTAGGGTTTGTACATAGTAAATGCGTGCGCGAGATGGGGACCCGACTTGGAACACGCAATACCGGCAGACCCAACCTTACGGAGGAGGACAGGTCGATTCCGGAATGACGTGCGTAAGATCGACGGATGAGCAGGTACTTGCAAGACAGCTGCACGCACCGGCATCACCTTCTCGAAAGCAGCATACCGGGTTGGGCAAACTGCAGACCGCAGATCCGTCGGACTTGAATGTCGGGAAGCAGGTACACACTACGGCGGTATCAGGGACTCCGTCGACACACAACCAACTGCTTTGCGCACTCCCATTGTTGTTACCCGCCGCGGCGTCTACGACGTCATACGTCGACTGTCCACAGCAAGTGAGCGACCACAGCGAAATCGCACACCATGTCTTCATCATTTCAGGAGAGCGTACACCATCCTCGCTTATCGACGAGACGTCTTGTCGCCGCTCAGTTCCGGTGGTCTCCCAAGACTCCGTCCATCCGGAATGGAAGCGGAAGTGGCCGACTGGCCAAGGGGTAGTCAGCGCTAGCAGGATGCTCGGGATGGCACTCCCCCCGCATTGGTGGCTGTCACCAAGTCCGTGTACAGCGAAGACTGCCTGAACATGTGTTGACCGGCACGACTCATTGCTCAGGGAATCCTCGACGGCGCGCGCAACCGCAGCGCCGAACCCGTGGTCCGCAGTGCGTGATCGACCAGCAGCGCCGAACCGACTCGCTCACTCGCCTGCGCTCGTCACGTTCACGCCGACCCCTCAGCCTCTCGCCGCCCGCGAACCGCGCGGAGACACGGTGAACGCCTAGGCCGCGCGCCGTTGAATGTGTATCAGAAGCGCGCGCACAATGCGATGTCGCAAAATTACTGCGCAAGGCTCTCTGCGATCCGAGCCTTCGGCGTGTTGCCAGCACGAGGCCCGCCTTGAGCTGCACGGGACACGTCGCCGTTCACGTCGTCGTATGGCATCCCCCAACCTCACGCTCTACGTACGCCGCCATGGTGTGCGTCTATGGGCGACCTCAGATTCGTGTCTGGACACTACGGAACATGGTGGTACAGTTTACCACCTATCCGGGCTGGTTTCTGAGAAGCGAGTCTTTCTTTAAGGGGGATTTGTGCGCTCGGTTCGAGTTCAAAACACTGGTGTGAACGAACAGGCATTCGCCCTCGACCACGGTTCGGAATCGGGATATGTGCATGTCCTCATTTTGGAATGCCAGTCAAGGGTAACTTACGTCCAAATAGGTCAATCATAACAGGGAGGCAGCGATGAACGGGAGATATCGGTCTTGGGCGGTTGTACTGTCAGTGCTCGTGTCCGCATGCTGAACGCGAAGTGACGCCCCCAAGCTGGAGGCTACACGCTCGATTTCGCAGGCAGCAACCGGCACGATCGGTGCCACTATCGATCTGACGTACCCTGCGGGATACGCGATCAGCAGCGTAGCAGTCGGAGCAAGCGACAGCCTTCAAATCGGCGATCGCGTGCACATTTACGGAGTCGCGCAAAGGGTCCTTGGAACCGCTACCAACAGCGGCGCGGGCACGCTGGCAATCGGCAATGACACCTATCTCGGAGCTCTCGCCAGCGTCGGCAACGTAAATGTTGCGGACCGGGCGCACGCCACGTCGGTGACGACTTCCGGAACAGAGACTCCAGGCAATCAGGATATCATTGGCACAATTTCCCAGCACGCATTGTTGACGCCTCTGGTTCACCGGTCGTTTACCACGATGGCGCCTGCCGGGACATTGACCAGCGTCACCCTTCCGCCTCAACAGAGCGGGAGCCCAAGTCCTGGCAGCTACGACCAGTTTGTCGTTGGAGCCTCGGCGTCACTGAGCCTGACCGCAGGCAACTACATTCTCAACTCACTCGACGTCGAGCCACAGGCTACCGTCAACCTCGACACTTCCCACGGAGCAATTCACATCTACGTTGCCAATTCTTGGATTTGGCATGCGGGGACGACGAAGGGAGACACATCGCGGCTTTTCGTTGAGTACCTGGGCCGCAGCGCGATGTCTCTGGAAGCGCCGTTCAGCGGCACCGTACTCGCTCCCTACAGTACGCTCAATTTCGCAACCGTCCAGGGGACGTACAACGGCACGTATTACGGCAAGGACGTTGTCATTCAGCCGGGTGTGACCATTATTGAAGTTCCGCCTCCGCTGCTCATCGACACGTTGACGGTTTCGAATACGTCGCCGTGCGTGGGGCAGAACACAGAGGTGACCGTCTCCGTACCTGGTGCAGGTCCAGGTGTGACTACGATGATCAACGGGGTTGTGGGAAGCCATCAACTGCTGCAGTTCTCCGACGCTTCGGGTCCACGCATGATCTATGCGACGGTTTACACGTCGGACGGACGCGCGGATTTCATGAGCGTTCCGATCACCGTGCAGCACTGTACGCCACCCGCGGGAAGCCCGCCGCCGATGGCGCTTCACTATTGGGGAGCGACGGGCATGCGGTATGGGGTCGAGTTTGTCGTTCACGCGTACGACTCGAATTTCCATGAAATTCCGGCAACAGGTCCGGCAACCTATGTGTGGACGTTTGGAGATGGACAGACCTTGACCACGACGGCACCCCTCGTCCAACACGACTACACGGCGTCGATGAAGCCGCTCGATGAGTATACCTACTTCAATGCCTCGGTCAGTGTGACGTCTGCGTCGGGCACGACCACTGTGGCAAAGATCGTCCCGGTGTGGAACCTGTATGTCGTCAATCGCGCAAAAGGGATCATTCAGCCCCCGAGCACCTTCTCAGTCTCGGGGTCTAATCTCAACCTGACCGTCACGAACTTTGAGACCACGCCGCTTTCCTTCACGAGCGCCGCGATCGAACTGTTGCCGTGCGATCCAAACCTCGATGCACGCCCGCAGACACCGGTTCCGCTCACCGCAACGATTCCGGCCTCGGCGACGGTCACCGTGAACGTTCCTCCGCCCACCTCGATCCCCAGCGACGTGTGCGGTCTTGCAGCGCACCTTCTCGGGACGACGAGCGCCGGTCGCGTGTACGCGGACGGATCATCGCGTCTGAAGGAGAATCCACTGCTTCGCACCTACGTGACCGATTCGAATACTATCGCATTGCTCAACCAGGCCTCGGCGCTCACAGCCGACCCCAATCAGTTCGATGACAACGAGCTCCGCACGCTCTATGCGCAGGGCCAGATCCCATCCCTTCCGCCGGCACAACCGCCGGGAACGACATACGCCGGGGTCGATGACGTGTGTGGGCAAACGGTCAATCCGCAGCAAGACGCCGAATGCTGTCCGGGAGATGCGCGGACGCAAGCCGGACTCTCGTGCCAGCCGACGGCGGACTGGGTCATCAATCCACCCGAAATTCTCAACGCGTACAAGGGTGACTTTACGATGGACCACGGGTGCGGGGTAATCGGGCAACTTCTCAGCGCGATCGGAGCGAAGTACTCGCACATGGAGGTGGTCTCTCGGAACCGCGTTGAAGTGCGCCATTCGACGTCGGCGCCGGACCGAGTCACTGACACCGCCAATTATGCGAACGCAACGCTCAACGGAACCGTCTTGCGTTACGGCTACCCCGGAAGCCACGGAACCGGTCCCGAGAACTCGTATACGATCGACCAGATCATCACGAGCTATCAGGTCCAGGTGCCGTCGAACACATCCGCTGGAGACGCGAATGCATGGTACACGATGGGCGGCGAGCTCACACCGACCCCTGTTCTTTGTCCGCATGAGTCGACAGCCGTTCCCGGTCTTGTCGTTCGCCCAGCGCCCGATGCGCCCGCCTCCGTTTTCCCCGTGATCGGGGGAGACGGCGGGACCGGCGACCAGTCATTCGCAATCAATGCGCATTATCGATTCGTACAATACTCCCACGCCGATCAGCAGCAGCCAGGCGGCGACTGGGCGACCGGCACGACCGCAACGGTCTGTTCGTCCTTCACCCGCCTTGCCGCTGCCAACGCCATAAACTCCGTCGGTTCCGGTACGGGACTGTTGCTGTGGCCGACTCGCCAGGCCAGCGACTTCAACACCTACGGCCAGCGGGAACCCGACGGCATGCGATTCTACAATACCGACACCAGGAACGCGGCCGCACAGGCACTCTATCAATCGATGTCGAATTTGGTTGCGAAGTCCTGCCAACCAGCGGGGTCCCTTGGTGGTGCAGCTGCCTTCTTTGTCGGCGGTGCGGCGACCCTGATCGGAGGTCCACTCGGCGACGCTGTCGTCGGGGCCGCTGTCGGTGCGGAGTATTGTTCGACTTTCGAGGACCAAGCCGGCAATCAAATGGTCAACTGTTTCAACGACGACACCTGCGATGACGGGTCCAACAAGTGGATGTCCAACGTCGGAACGGGCGTCGCCCTCAGCCCGGACGACATCCTTGCCTGGGACCCGTATAACATCGTGGGAAATGGATCTATGCACGGCACCTATGGCTACAACGTGCCGTTCGACTACGAGGCGAGCTCGGTTCGTCACAAGTATCAGTGGACGGCCGCGCAAGGCACGGGAACGCTCCAAAGCTCGGTTGTCGATCAAAATGGGACGCCCGTCGGATACACATCGATCGCCGCGAACGGGATCGCATACGGGAACACCGATGCCAACGGCAACATCACGATCCCCGGTCTTCCTTCGGGCTCGTACACGCTCGACGCGCAAGCCTGCGTGCTGGTCGAGCCCGACGGCGGCATCACGACCTGGTTGCTGAATGGAACCTGCGGAGGCGTGGACGTAAGTGGCACGGCCACCAGGCAGCTCGCTAGCGGCCAGACCCTGCCGGTGACCCTGAGCATCTGCATTCAGCCGGCGCTTGGTTCGGACGCCGCCACCACAGGACCAGTATCCTGTCTGCAGCCGTGCAACCCCAACGGGCAGGACTGCGACACGACCCAGATGTGTGACACGACGAAACCGATCGGCACCAATCTGGGCACGTGCGTTCCGCAGCCGCGCGCGGTGCACATCGCGGGAAGCACATTGATCAATGTAAACCAGTACGCGGACTGGTGCACTATTGCGTTCGGAGGTGGGTCGACCCCGACGTTTGACCTGTATTGCGACCCGTACGGTCAGTCCCAAGTGCATTGGTCGTACTGTCAGAAGAACGGTCTGGGCAACAATTCCGCAACGTTTGACATTACCTTCGACTGCGCGCAGGACCCAAGCGGAGCGCTGCAGATTCACGGACACTACGCCATCGAGGACAGTTGCGACCCAAATCAAGTGAAACAAGCTGAAGACACCTACACTACGCTACTCCCTGCAACCCCGACGGATCCGAATCCGACGGGGCAGGCACTCGATGCAAGCGGAAATTCGCCGCAGGTCTGCTTCACTGATGTACAGGTATGTACTCCCAGTAATCCGTGTCAAGACAACGTGGCAGAAGCCGATGTTGTCTACACGAACGTGCAACCGTAATTTGGGGAGTTCGTCCCGGGCATTTTGAGCGAATCGATGATTTGCGGGACGGGAGGCCCTCCCGTCCCGTTCCTGGTGGTCGTGAACTAGCAAGAGGCCGACGAGTACGCATCCCATGAAATCGTCTTGTCAGCGCACATTGCGGGCACTTGTGTGGATTGCGGCTCTCGCAGCGTGCAGCAATTCGGATTCGTCGACTCAATTGCCTCCGCTTCTCGCCGGACCGCAAACGCTCTACGTCGATTGCGTGGCCGTTCTCGGTGCACCTCTGGAGTCAACGCGAACGCCGCTCGCGGGGATCCCATACTCCGGTGTGGCGCGGGACAAGGTCGTGGCCGACCTCAGCGATGCAGAGCTGGCGCACCTCACTGACTTTCTCACCTGTCTGGGCAGAAATGGGTACAGTGGCTACTGCTACGGGCCCCTGACGATGAAGTACGTGGACGTTGCTGTTCCACCGTTTCATTCGGAAGCGCCTGCGGCCATTTCCGGGGACCTGACTACTTGCATTCCGTCGCCTCTGCCACCGTACGAGCACTCGCGAGAAGGGAACATGTATATCTATCGAAATCAATATGGAGCCTGCCAAGTGGCAGTCATCGAGGACTGCGAAAGAGAGACGGTGGCAGCGCCGGCTCCCAATAACCTGTGGGCCCCCGACTGTGCTGCGTTCGACGTCTGTATCAACTAGAGCGACGGAGGGCACTTCGTGAGGATGTCAATGCACACGCTCGAAGGAAACCTAAGGCCATGAATGTTGCGCGCTTGATTCCGCCAAATGCGGCATGTATTGGACTATGCGTGGCCATTGCGGGGTGCAAGGCGCCGACCTCGGGTTCATCGCCACAGTCCGAGACCAGCAGAACGCGGTCAGCGGAGACGCTGCGAGATCTCGACGTGCCCGTTGACGGTGGACCGAATTCCTTCCTATGGAGCGATGGCGGATCTTTCGTTGACGCGGCGCAGGATTTCGTGACGTTGAACGATGGTGGACTTTTCCTGGACTGCGTTGCCAACGTGCTTCACGTCTCGGCTCTTCGCGGCCATCAGGTGTCCAATGCATCGCGCTTTGGCGAATCGAACCCTTCCCTTCGGACTTCGTATCGGATATCCGACCTGTCCCAATCTGATCTTCGTGCTTTCTGCGACTGGGAAGCGTGCCTGAGATCCGACGGTTATGCCCATAGCTGCTATATCAATGACGCGGGTTGGGAACGGTGCCGCGTCTGCGACGGTGGTGACGATTGCGACGGTCGTCCCATGAGTCAGGACGACTGCGTTGCGCATGCGAGCGATACTGGGCGCTCGACCTGTCACGTGGGGCTACTCCAGGAGTGCCTGCTGCAGCAGGCACTTCGCGGGCCTGCCGATCCTCGCTTGACGCTGACGTGCGCGGAAAGCGCACAAGCGTGCGCTGGACAACTGAACGGAGACCTCTCCTCGCAAGCGCTTGCTTCTCAGCTCGAGAGCGCGCAGGTGGAAGTTCAGGTTGTGCTCGAAGACTACGAAAGAATTTACGCGCGCTTTCCCGATAGCGGCATCGACACGGTGATCGCGAACCTTCTGGCAGCGTGGGACGGCGGCATGCCTACCGACGTCAGCGACGCTTCGATCGATTCCAGCTCACCCCAAGAAGACGGTGGAATCCCCGACGTGGTGGGGGACTGAGCACGTGATGGATGACGCCGCTAAACTGAACGCACTGGCCATTGTCGGAGGTACGACATCATTCGAGACCAATTATCAGGCCGTCGCCCGTATCGGTTACTGCTCGGGAGTGCTCGTCTCGCCGACAGTCGTTCTGACGAACGGCCACTGCCTGGACGGTCCCGTCGATCACATCGAGATCGCCGGTACCGATGCACGTGTCACATCGTGCACTCGTCATCCGCAATACGAACCTGGCCATCGCGTTCACGACATTGGCGCTTGCCATCTCGCTTCGCCGAGCACGGTCACGCCCATGCAGATCGACGCGGAAGCGCAGCTCGTCGTTGGAACGGAGGTGCGCCTTGTCGGGTTCGGAAGGTCAGCCGCATTCGCCAACGACAGCGGCGCGCTGCGAGTCGTCGAGTCAATAGTCACGCGTAACGACAACGATGGTGTCGATGTGGGCACCTCGCAGCGCACCGCATGTCCTGGCGACTCGGGCGGCCCCGTGCTCGTTCATTCGGAAGGGCACTGGCGTGTCGTGGCACTCCTTAGAGGCGCCGCGGGGGCCATCTGTGCGAGCCCTTCGCAAACGGTGGGGCTTCATCAGGAGATCGACTGGCTAAGGAGTGCCTCAGGAACTGATTTCGCGCCAAGTGGTCGACCGTATTCCGGCGAATCCGTTGTGTTGATGGTAGTGTCCGTGTGTGCAGTGTCGGTCGCGATTGCCCGGAGCGTCAGCCGCGCAAATGCAAACAGGTCGCCACATCGTCGCGCAGTGGGCCCGAAGGATAATTGCTGAGCGTAGTCACGATGTTTGGGGGGGAAGCGGCTCACGGAGATTGAGGGCTGGAGAGCAATGGGGATTCCGAACGGTACGCCGTCGTGTTCGATCTCGCAGCGGATGGCGTCAACGCGTCCGCGGCAATGGCGCAGCCGTCGCTCCGTGCCGTCGCTCTCCGACACCCGTCGGCAGGTCCAGTGAACTATCCGGGCTAGCCGCCGATCCTGCTCAAAGCGCTTGCGCTCTGGTACCCTGATCGTCGAACGCGATGCTCCTGAGGAGTCTCAAACTCACGAATCTCCTTTCCTTCGGGCCGGATGCACACGCCGTCGATCTGCTTCCACTCAACGTGCTCATCGGGGCGAACGGTTCGGGAAAGTCGAACTTTCTCGAAGCGATCGGGCTGCTACGGGCCACACCGAGGGAGCTTGTTATCCCCGTGCGCGAAGGGGGGGGTGTAGCGGAGTGGATTTGGAAGGGGAACGATAGAAGGACCGCAGTATCTGACGACCGGTCGCGGTCGGGGGCCAGATCGGGGCCGAAGTCGACGTCCACGTCTGGGGCCAGATCGGGGCCGAAGTCGACGTCCACCTCTCGGGCCAGATCGGGGCCGAGGTCGATGTCCACGTCGGATCCAGGGTCCGTGGGCGCCCGAGGCTTCGACAGCCGGGCAGTGAACGGCGATGCGCCCGGGATCGGACATCCCCGTACTGCTACCGTCGAAGCGCTCGTTGACTGCCACCCGCGAAGCCTCCGCCACCGGTTCTCGTTCACCGAGGTTGGGCAACGCTTCGAGCTCGTCGACGAGCGGATCGAGAATGAGGAGCCTGACGGAGGCCACGCGAAACCGTTCCTCTACTTCGGCTACGAGGGGGGTCGACCCATGCTGAACGTCAAGGACGGCGAGCGCCGGTCGCTAAAGCGTGAGAGCCTCCACCCGGAGAGGTCGATCCTCGCCCAGTTCAGGGACGCGGAGAAGTACCCCGAGCTTGCCTTCGTAGGTGAAGCGTACGACGGCATCGTGCTCTATCGCGAGTGGAGCTTTGGCCGCCGGTCCCCTCCACGGAACCCACAGCCAGCTGACCTACCGACGGATCATCTGCTCGAGGACGCCACCAATCTCGGCCTCGTCCTCAACCGGTACCGGACGGACGCCGTGTCGAAGCAATCGGTCGTCGATGGGCTCCGGCAGGTGTTCGACGGAATCGTTGCCTATGAGGTTAGGATCGAAGGGGGCACGGTCCAGCTCCTTCTTGAAGAGGAGAGGGGCTGGTTCATCCCCGCCACGCGCCTGTCGGATGGAACGGTCCGCTGGCTCTCGCTGCTCGCCGTCCTTCTCGACCCGGAGCCACCACGTCTCGTTTGCATCGAGGAGCCCGAGCTCGGCCTGCACCCGGACCTGATGCCAACGCTCGCGCGATTCCTCAAGGAAGCGTCGGCTCGTACGCAATTGATTGTCACCACGCACTCCGACACGCTCGTCGACGCGTTCCACGACTCGCCGGAAGACATCCTCGTATGCGAGCGAGAGCGCGGCGCGACGACGATGCGCCGGCTGGACCCTGTAAGCCTCGCGAAGTGGCTGGAAGACTATCGGCTTGGGCAGCTCTGGTCGAAGGGGTTGCTCGGGGGCAACCGATGGTAGACTTCCTGGTCCTCGTCGAGGGCGGAGGCGCGACACGAGCGGAGCAGGCCAACCTGCGTAAGGGGTTCCAGACTCTATTCGGAAGGGTCCTTGGCTCCCGGCGCAGGCCCAGGGTGGTGTGCGCGGGAGGGCGCGGGCAGGCGTTCAATGACTTCTGCCGTGCCATTGAGGGCTCGGCCAACAACTGCCTTCTCCTCGTCGACAGTGAAGGTCCCGTGTCGGAGGCAGGATCACCGTGGGATCACGTCGCCCGCCGCGCTGGCGACCAGTGGCAGCGCCCTTCCGGAGCGACGGATGAGCAGATCCACTTCATGGTTGAGGCGATGGAGGCGTGGCTCGTCGCGGACCGCGACGTCCTCGCGAGTTACTATGGGAGTGAATTCAACGAGAAAAAGCTCCCGCGGCGACCCAATCTGGAAGAGTGCCCGAAGGAAGATCTCACGGCGGCACTCGAAGCCGCGACGAAGACCGCGAAGACGAAGGGGGCTTACCGCAAGTCACACGGCTTCGAGCTCGTCGGCAAACTGGACCCCACCAAGATTCGCACGGCCTGCCCTACTCATGCTGTGAGGTTCTTCGCTGAGCTGGAGAAGTGTGCCGGTCGGCCCTGACGGATAGGAAGGACGTTGCGTCCAAACTCGGCTGAACCCGATAGCGATTCTGGGGAGCGAGCATGACTCGCGTACCGCCTCGACCGTCACCGGCCAGGCTCCTGGATTCCGGTGATTCCGGGACCCCTCCTCGTCGGTGGCGACACCTTCCTCCCCTCCTCACATCCCCGGATGCTGCAACCGCCAAGTAGCCGCCACCCCCTGCACAATGGGAATCCGCAGTCCCGGATTCGGATGCGTCCGCAGAAACCCCAAGAACGGATTCGCCCCGGAAGCCCGCTCGAGCCCCGCAAAGAAGTCGAGCAACGCCAGTCCACCGGTCTCGCGCCACCGATAGGCCGACGAAGACCTAGCAAGCCCCGAGTCGAGCACGTTGATGCACCCCGCGGAGTCGGCCGCGACCTCGTTCGGCTGATTGAACACGTTGCCTAGATTCGTCACGATGCGCCCGAGCTGCTCGAGCGCCGGCCCGATACCCTGCGCTTGCCCGTTTGCGCAGCCCGTGTGACCCAAATAGTGGTGGGAGAGCTCATGGCCGAACGTGAAGGCCACGATCTCATCGAACATCTCGTGCCCGCGGGAGATGCGCCGCACGTCGAAGAGGGCCTGCGCCGGGATGATGCCTGGGGGAAGCGCGGCACTCCCTCCCTGCTGGGAGACGAGCCTCGGCGCGGTGGCGTTCACGTAGGCGGCGTACGTCTGCGTTCCGTAGAGCTCGTCGGTCGAACGCGTCTGCGCAATGGCATCCACGGCTTCGAGCAAGCCCTCGGTGGCAGCCAAAAAGGGCGCCCCGCTGTCGTCGCACCCGGCGAAGGCGTTCACCTCGTTCGGATTGGGATCGAACACAATGGGAACGTTGACGACGCGCGCCCGATTCTGGGCTGACAGGTGACTCACGAGCTCACTCGCGACCGCCCTCACCTCGGCCTGCCACGCGAGCGGCCCCAAGAGCGGACCGAGAACGGGGCGGGCCCCCGACGACGACGGGGTCGGCACGGGAGGCGGCGCGGGCGCGGAAGCCGGTGTAGGCGTGGGCGGCTGGCCGGGGTAAGGTGCGGGCGCGGTCGTCGGCGCCTGTCCCGTCGGGTAGGGAGCTGGAGAGCCGTAGTACGGCGGGGGAGGTGGCGGGTAGTGCGCGGGGTTCTGCGCGGGCTGCGGGGGCACGCTCTGCTGGCATCCGCTCACGACTGCGACGACGAGCGCGGAGGCTCGCACCGACACGGTTCTTCTCATCGATCGACTGTCCTATCTCTTACGAGGAAACCTGCGCCGCATTCTCCGTCACGCCGCGCAGCGCCTGGGCGAAGGCCCTTGCGTCCTCGTAACGCTCCGCAGGATCGAACGCCATGGACTTCTCGATGATCCGGCGGAACGCAATCGGCACGAGCGCCATCGCCTTCTGGGCATACGGCTCGAACGTCCTCGCCGCATCGGGCATGCCCTCGCCCATGCGAATGAGCCCGCTCGGAAGCAGAGGAGGCGGCGGCTCTCCGACCAAGCACTCGTAGAGGACTGCGCCGAGCGAAAAGAGGTCGCTGCGCCCGTCGACCTCCGCGCTCCCGCGCTCCTGCTCCGGCGACATATACCCAGGCGTCCCGAGCGGCCCGCCGGTCTGCGTGATGCGCGTTTCTTCCCACTCGACGCGCGCGATCCCAAAATCGAGAATTTTAGCATGGGCGCGCGCCTCGGGCCGAGCCGGGTCGCTGACGAGATAGATGTTGGACGGCTTGATGTCGCGGTGCACGACGCCCGCGGCGTGAATCGCGGCGAGCGCATCGCACACTTCGAGCGCGATAGGAATGACCTCTTCCGGCGTCAAGCAGCGACGGGTGCGCAGCCGAGCCGCCAGGGTTTCGCCCCGAAGGAGCTCCATCGCCATGTACGCCGTGCCGTCGGGAAGCACTCCCTGATCGACCACCTCGACGACATTGGGATGCCACGACAGGCCGAGGGCCGCGGCCTCGCGCCGCAGGCGGTCGCTCGCAACCGCTTCGTGCGCGGCGACCGCGCGAAGGAGCTTCACCGCCACAGGAAAGTTGTCGACGACACGAACCGCCTCGTAGATCACTCCGGTCGCCCCCGAACCCATCCGTCGAACAATTCGATATTGGCCCCCTGCGAGCAGTCCGTCGATCTGTCCCGGCGCCACGCGCTCACGAATCTCCTTGAGGGAAAGACCTCGTTCGAGAGCGCGCACTCTCAGCGCCTGCGATAGCATCTTCGCGTGCCGCACTCGAGCGCGGACACGAAGAACCCCAAGCCCGGCGCCCACGCCCACCATGGCCACCAGGGTGGCAATATCCAGTTCGACGGACCCGATTCGCGCCGCGAGGACCATTGCACCTAGAACGCCACCGGCCAGTGCCCCGAGTCCGACATGGCCCGCTAGCCGAGGCACCGGCCAGTGGACCTCGAATTCTCGCCATGACCCCGCTCCTCGAGCCATGCCTTCCACGGGCGCCGACACGACGTTCGCCACCGCGCCCGGCCAGCCAAAGAGTGTCGGGATCGCGGCCAGCTCCGCCACACGGGCGAGGTCGAGAAGCCCATCCGCCTCCAAGGCAGGGTCGTGGGCGATGCTCATGCGTCCTCGCCACCGACCAGGCTCCGACAGAAGCGTTTCCCAGCGCACCGTCCCACCGATCTCGCCCTCCAGGTTGTCGAGCTGTGCGAACGCCTCGGCCACGGATGCCGCCCCCCGGAGAGCGCGCACACACGCGCCAACACACTCCGGTGAGACGAGCATGGCCGGCACGCGAGCGAGCGCCTCGCGGGAGCTCGCTGCCACGAACGCTGCAAGCGCGCGATGCCTCGTCTCGAGGGGGAGTACGCGCGTCTCGTCCTCGATGTCGTCCAGAGTCATCCCGATGCCACGCAACCACGAGTCCGCAGCGCCGCGGCCATTGAGGTCGACGAGGATACGGTGCAGCGCCTTAACAAGGCTGGCGCTCGCCTGACCCATGGGAAACGATTGTCGATTCATGATCTGTGGTGGACACGTCATCGAACGCGGGGGCGTGTCCCTGCCGCTCCATGCTATCGCACCCCGGGACGGATGCATCGCTCGCTGGTGGGTGGAATTGTTCAACGCGTGGCCGTCGGATTCGTCGCGGGTCATGAAGTGGCGTACCTCAAGGTCCGGATGCCGCCGTCGAGCTCCCCCTGCGAAGGCGCCCGTCGCGGGGAGAACGCTTCCCTCGTCCTCGCCGCTACGTTTGGGCTTGGAATGATGGATGCACAAGCCACTACGCGTGTGCGTGAAGCGATGCGAGGAGCGACATCGCCGAACCAACCGGCATGGCGTGCGCGTCTCGAGGGCGGGCGGCTCGCCGCGGTGAGCTCCGACGGGCTGGAGATTGTTCGCGCCGGGCGGACGATGCGCGTGGTCGCGGGGCGAGCGACGAGCCTTCGCCTCGAAGACGGTGCTCTCGACCGCGGAGCTCGCCCGATGGAGCCCGACGTGGAGGAACGCGGGCTGCGCATCGTGGAACTGCTGGGCGCTCGGGGCGCGGAGGGCGAGCGAACTCGGCTAAGACAGGAGCTGCGCCGTGCGTTGTCACGAATCGAGCGCCGCATCGCGGCCGTGACGGGGGATCTGGAGCGTACGATGACCGCGGATGCCATGGCGGCACACGCACGGCTTTTCGTTGGAGAAGCAAGCCGCGTCCCGCGCGGAGCCGTCGAGGTCACGGCTACGGACTGGTCGACCGGCGAACCGTGCATCGCGCGCATGACCCTCGACCCGGCGCGGGGAGCCGAAGAGCAGATCGCTGCCATCTTCGCGCGGGCGAAACGGCTGAAGGACGGGGCGCGGATCGCTCGATCGCGACTCGCGGCGTCCGAATTGGCGCACAGGGCCCTCCTCGGCATCGCCGAACGACTCGAGGCCCCGGACACCGAAACCAGCACCGACATCGGGGCCCTCGCCCGAGAAGCCCACGCCGCCGCCCCGCATGATTTCCGACGCCAGCAGCCGAGTTCATCGCCGCTGCATCGGAACGCGAACCAGGCGGCTCTCCCACCGTATCGTTCGTTTGCGTCTGCAACGGGCTCCCGCATCCTCGTCGGCCGGTCAGGGGCACACAACGACGAACTGAGCTTTCATGTCGCTCGGCCCCATGACCTGTGGCTCCACGTGAGGAATCGCCCAGGCGCGCACGTCGTGGTTCCATTGGATCGTGGGACGAGTTGCCCGGCCGATGTGTTGATCGAGGCAGCGCACCTCGCCGTCCACTTCTCGGATGCCCGCGACGAGGATCCCGTGGAGATCGAATACACACCGCGCAAGTACATAAGAAAGCCCCACGGCAGCGCCGCCGGGCTCGTCGTCGTCAACCGCGAGAAGGTCCTGGTCTTGCGACGTTCCGAGATCGTATTGAGACGGCTGCTGTCTCAGGAGCTCGAGAGGTAGTGTACGGAGCGATGCGCCGCCAATTCCCCTTCACTGGTTTGGCCATCGTCGCCACATCCGCCGCGGTCGTCTTCGCGCCCGTCCAGGCCTGCATCACGATCCCGCCCCCGGACCTCGCGACGCCTCCTCCGCACCCGCCCGTCATCGATCATGCAGGCGTGATTCCTCTCCAAGATACGACGCTGTCCACGTGGCCGACGCCCCAGACACCGCTCTTGATACCGATTGAACTCTTCGACCCGGACGAATCCTTCGAGTACGCGGTGTTCATCGACTACGACCCATCAACCACTACGCAGGCGGACGTCGGTCCGGTTCTCGTTCGACCGCCCCCTACCGTGATGGACGGAGGTACGTATCTCCTCGAAATCGGGACGCTCCCGAGTGCGCCTCTCGACGGCCTTTGCCACAGGCTGGAGGTCGACGTGGCCCGATCCTTCGCGTCGGTGCACACCCCGGACAGCGTGGGCGGAGACAGCGTTTGGTGGTGGTACGGAGCGAATGGGTGTCCTCCGTCATGGCCGCAGGATGGCACGCTCCCTGCCGATGCGCCGTACGACGGAGTCCAACTCATTCCGGATTCGGGAGGGACCGAGTAGTGAGCCATGCCCGGTGGGGAGTAGCCTCGGCACTGGCGCTCTGCATGGGGATGTCCTGCGATCCGTTCGCGCCGAACGTGCAACCGAGCACGCTCACGGTGAACGCGTGTCCCGATCACCCGTGCGGACAGTACGGCCAGCATCAGTTCGGGACACTTCCCTTGTGCAACCAGGGCCTCTGCACCGTGTGCGAGACAGCCAACTGCATCGATTCGCCCGCTTACGTCCTGCTCGTGTCGCTGCCGACCGATTCCGCTTTTTCTCCCGGGCTGACGTACGCCATATCGGGGGACACTCTCTTCTCCCAATCTGCCCCGACGTCCGAGTGCGCGCCACCCGACTGCGCTCATCTTCCGAGTTCGATACCCGTGCGTGGATACTATTCCGTTACGAATCAGGAACAGCTCGACCTCGGTTTCTATCTCGACAACCCAAGAACCGACACCGTTCTTCCGGCGCAGGCGACCTACCGATTCCTCTGGCCCCAATCCGTCCCCTGCGGGAGCCAATTGGAATCCACGCAGATTGGGGTTGCGCCCGTGGTGTCTCGTGAGGCCGTGTTCGCAGGGACAGGGCTGCCGCCCGGGCCCGCCGATGGCGGGACTGTGGTGTTCCAGGCCGAGATGCAGCCCGGTTGCTACGAGTTGACGCTCGTGCCGGATTCTCCGTTCGACGAGGCGTTTCCTCCGCATGTAACCGACGTATTGGTCACGCAACCCGACCCCTACGGCGGATATTCGCTCTTACCTGACTTCACGACGGCCACTTCTCCGAACCACGCGCAGATGCTCCCGACTTTTCAGGTGAGCCGACAACTAGGTCTCGACGGCTGGCGAGCGTTCCTTCGCGATGCGACGACCCTGCGGCCCGTCTCGGGTGCCCGCCTGCTCCAAGGAGTGACGGTCCCGTCGATCGTGCTCGCGACGAGCCACGTTGCCTCGTCGGTCGACGCGCTGACAAACACCGAACTCGTCATCGAACCGCCCGATGGACAGCCCGTCCCGACAGAGCACATCCCCTTGCCCGGCGCGACCATCGACCCGAGCTTCTGCTATCCGCCCATGCCGGGGCCTGTCGCCTACAATTTCACGGTCACCGAGGACGATCAGGAAGGCCCCGTAGAGGCAGACCTCCTTTTCCAGACGACCCGCATCTATGTGTATGCGTCGACCGATCCGTGCCTGGTTCCGGTCCTCGCAGACGCCGGCCTCGACGACGCTGCCAGCGATGGCGCATCGCAGCCGTCCTTTCTGAACTATGCAAACTTCGAATTCTCTGCCGAGGGGCACACGAGCTTTGATGCCGGCACCGAGGGCTGGTCCTTGAGCGTCGCGCTCCCCCCGGGCGAGTACAATGTGGTCGTTCGCCCGAGCGACCTCGCGCATTCGGTCGTAAGCCAATCGATCGTCGTCTTTCCGAATCTGACGGACGCCGCGACGCAACAGAATTCGTTCCTAGCGCCATCGACCGTGACCGTCTCAGGTTCTGTGTACGTGGCTGACGGGCGCCCGCTCAGTCAGGCTTCCGTGGTCGGAATCCCCGTGTCTTGTGAACAGAGCGTGACCAGCACGAGTGACGCCTGTTTGCCGAAAGGACAGTCGACGACGACTGGAGCCGACGGCTCTTTTTCCTTCCAGCTCGATCATGGGGAGTACTTCCTGTCCATTCGTCCGGTGGAGGGCACGGGCCTTCCTTGGTTGGTGCCGAGCGCACCGTTCCAGGTAAGCGACGCCGCGGTGTCTCTCGCTCCCGTGTACGTCCCCGCCCCGACCCATGCGCTTCTTCGCTTTGAGGACGCGAACAACAACCCCATCGTAGGCGCCACGGTCCGAGTTCTCACCGCCCCCGACCCCGCATCGACGACCTCTGGCGCGGCAGCCAGCTTTGAGATTGGCCATGGGATCACGGACGAAGCAGGGAGCGTCGACCTCATCCTGCCGCCGCCGTCGCCGTAGCGGAGGGCGTCACGACCGTCGCAGGTGCGCCCGCAACCGTAAGTTGAGTCCCCACCTCGGCGTGCGCGCGCTTGACCATCGCCAGTGCCACAGAGCGTCCCTCCATGGACGAGACGGCAGAACTCGTCACGATACCCCATGCTGCGCCTTCCGCGCCGAACACCTCCGTCCCACGAGGCGGAGGCAATGAGCTGTCGACCACCAGGGAAACAAGCTTGCGCTTCACATGTCCCCGCCGCTCGAGCATGCACACGACCTCCTGCCCGAGGTAGCACCCTTTGTCGAAGCTCACCGCCGATGTCTCCAGCGAGGCTTCCTGTGGATACGTCGTTTCGTCGAAGTCGATTCCGAATCGCGCAACTCCACGTTCGATTCGCAGAGGCTCCCAGTCCGTCTCGTCGGCGATCGCTCCTCCATTCTCGAGAACGCGCCGCTCCAATTCGGTGCGAGATGGGTGGTCCTCCGCTTCCGGCACCATGAAGAATGCGCCTCCGATCCCGATCCGGTCGAGCAAGCCGCCGACTCCGTCGAAGCTGCCGCGCATCTCGCCAACCTGAGCCGACCGCGGACCGTGGAGCGCCCACGCCGTGAACCGCTCCTCGGCCGTCCGTATCTCCGCCTGCTCCATCACGAGGTAGTGCTCCATATGCGCCAAGAGCGCGCTCTCAAGCGAGGAGGGAACCGCCATGAGAAGGCGCTCTCGCACCTCATCGACGCCAACGACGACGTCGGCCATGATGCGCCCCGTCCGTTGCAGAACCAGGCCGTACGAGGGACGCCGGGAATCGCACTTCGTCACGTCGCAAGTGACGAGACCGTTCAGCCAGGTTACGCGGTCGGTCCCTGTCACCTCGATGACTGCGAGTCCCTTGTGTACGAACGCAAGAACCGACTCGCGCGCCGCGCGCAGTGGGGCTGTCAACCGAGTGCTCATGCTTGTGGATACCTCAATGTTCCTTCGGACGCGGACGATGCCGGCCCCTCCGAGGGCTTTAGCACTCCCACTTCTACAGATCTTTCGCCGAGCAGCCGTTTCCCTTGCCCCTGGGACTCCAGTCCGGGGGCAAGTGCCGCCGATGTCGATCGGCAAGACGTCGTCCGGAGAGCGCGGTAAATGCTTCGAGCCATGCTCGACCGGATGCTCACCATCGCCCTCAACACGTATCGGGAGGCGGTAAGGGCCAGGCTGCTCCTCGCAATCTTCGCGCTCGCGCTCGCTACGTGCGCCTACTCCCTGGTCATCGCCACCCTCTCCCTGCACAACGAGCCACGCGTCGTGGCCGACCTGAGCGCCGCGTCGATGTCGCTCTACGGCGTCATCGTTTCCATCGCGCTCGGCTCGACGTGTCTGTACCGAGAGCTCGAACACAAGACGATCTTCCCGATCCTGTCTCGCCCCATCACCCGCTGGGAGTACCTGCTCGGAAAGTACTTCGGCATGATTCTCACCGTCTCCGTGTTCATCGGCGTCGATGCGGCGGCGTCGCTCACCATGTTGGCGATCGAGGCGGGTCAATGGCCCACCCGCGTCGCAGTCGGTCTGGGAGTGGACGCTCTTGCGCTCGTGGCCTTGCTTTTCGCAGCGCGGAGGGGACGCGTCTTCGTCGCCATTCCGTTGGCGCCCGTCACGGTGCTCGTGGCGTTCTTCCTGGCGTCGCCGGCGCCCGATGAAAGGCGTCTGATTCTGGCGTCGGCCGCCCTCGCGGTGTGCGAGGTGGGCATCGTCACCTCGGTCGCCACCCTCTTTTCATCCTTTTCGTCCCCCGTTCTCACGGCAACGTTCACGGCGATGGTCTTCGTCATCGGGCGGTCGACCGACACGATGGCGCGCCTGCCGGCGAAAGCACTTGGCCCCGCGATCGCAGCCACATCGCACGCCCTCGCTCGCGTGCTGCCAAATCTCAACGTGTACGTGCCGGCCAGAACGCTCCTTCTCGGTCATTCGCCGGCGATCGCGGTGTGGCCTTATGTCGGCATGGCAGCAGCGCAGGCCATCGCGTACTCCTCCGTCTTGCTCGTCGTGGGAATCCTCGCCTTCCGCCGTCGGGATTTCTCGTGACTCTCTTCGCATTCGGGGGGGAACCCGATCTGCGCGAAGTTCGACGTTCACGCACGCCGTGACGACTCCACGCGGGCAGCGATGGCGAGAGACAGCTCGCGTGCCCGCGAGTGCACGGTGGGTCCGATGATCACGCACGTTCCGTCGCGGAGCACCACGCGGACGAGCGAACGCAACCGACCGACGGGCTCGAGCGACGCGTGTGCCACCGAAGACCATGGTGTGCACCTCCCGGCAAAGGTCACGCCGCGGGCATCGAGTGCAGCGTCCAGTGGAATGGTGGCCGACACTCCATACGCCGCTCCCGCGAACGCCATGAGCAGCGCCGTGGCCACGAGCACGAACGCCCAACTGACTCGATGGTGTTGAAAATCGTAAGCGGTCGCGAAGACCGTGAGCGACAGTGCGGACACGACCATCCCTGCAGCGCAGGCAACGAACGCGAACTTCGAACCCATCGCGTAGTACGAACGCGCAACCCTGCTGAGCGGAATCTCTTCGGCATCCCCTCCGCCTGCGTAATCGCCCAGCGCGCCGCGCCGCAAGGCTCGGGCCGTGCACATGGCAAAGGCCGAACCGAGGACGAGCTCGAGAGCGATCGCTGCGAACGCAAGGCCATCGGTAGCGAGAAACGCATCGAACAGGCCGTGAGACACGGCCGCAACGCCGAGCATACCGGGAGTGCGATCCTTTCCTGTCACGAGGCGTCGCCCCATCGCGTATCCCCACAGACTCGCAAAGAACATATGGGCCGGAACCGTGACGAAGGCGCGCACCGCGACGACGGCGCTGGACATCCGCCCGAACGCGAAGTTTGCGACGTTCTCGATCGCAGCAAAGCCAAGCGCGGAGGCGCACGCGTACACGATGCCATCGACCGGCTCGTCGAACTCCCGCCGGCGGGCGGCGAACGTCCACACCGCAAACCACTTGGCCCCCTCTTCAATGAGGCCCGCCGAGAGCGTGAGAGCGGCCACCGTCAAGGGCAGCCGCCCGAGAGAACCCCCGCGCGCCACGGAGGTCGAATCGAGCCAGGGAAACGCCGCGGTGAGCGCGCGTTCGAGGCCGACCGCGGGCAAGACCATCGCGCCCCCGAGAGCAAATGTGGCGAGAACGAGCCAACGTGGCTCCGGGCGAGTCCGATCGAAACGCCGAACGAAGGCGAGCCACGCGAGCGACACGAGCACGGGCAGGCCCACACTCGCCGCCAGGGGGGAACTCGACAAGGACTCGTTCACGGGCGGACCAAGTCCTTCGCTCGATCCTCGCGACTCGCATCGACGTCACGCATAGGGCGAGCGTATCGTAGGAGCCGAACGAGCCAACCGTGGATTTTGCCTTCCGACCAGAGACCTCGTTGCCGTATGATCGGCGCATCCAATGCCTGACGTTCGCGCACTCTACTCCGTGATGGCGGTCGTCGTGATCGGCCTCGCAGCCTGGGTTGTCAGCGTTCTGCTCCGCGCCGATCGCCTCGACGAGACCTCGGGTCATGACCGTCTGTCGCCGGAAACGAAGCCGAACGGGTCTGGGAACGACACGAGCGGGACTCAATCGTAAGCCCTAGCTGCACGCCTCATCGAGCAGTCTCTGCTGTTCGAGATCGTGCGCCGCCTTGCTGCCCGTGGCCGGACTCGAGCTTTCCGGTCGGGACACGATCGAGGGCTGACAATGCCCCTGAAAGAGGTCTTCGGCGCGTGCGCGAACGAAGTACCACGCACCCATGTTCCGGGGCTCCTCCTGGACCCAAGTCACGGGGGTTCCCACCGGGTACCGCTCTATCTCCGCGGAAAGCACAGAACTGAATGGATAGATCTGCTCTAGTCGCACGATTGCGAGGTCGTTGCGACCGCGCTTGCGCCGTTCGGCTACGAGATCGTAATAGACTTTTCCTGTGCAAACCAGGATGCGTCTGACCGCCGAAGGGTCCACGGCGCGATCGCCGATCACGCGCTGAAACGAACCCCCGGCCAGTTCATCCATGGTGCTCACCGCTTCGGGATGCCTCAAGAGCGACTTCGGCGTGAATATGATGAGCGGTTTTCGCCACGACCGCTTCACCTGACGCCGGAGAACATGGAAGAACTGCGACGGGGTCGTGAGGTTGCATACTTGGATGTTGTCCTCGGCCGCATGGTGAAGGAATCGTTCAATCCGGCCGCTCGAATGCTCGGGGCCCTGACCTTCAAAGCCGTGCGGAAGTAGCAGCACCAGACCAGAGAGGCGCGACCACTTGTCTTCGGCGGACACGATGAATTGATCGACGATGACCTGAGCGCCGTTGACGAAGTCGCCGAATTGGGCTTCCCAAATGACGAGTTTGTCCGGACGGTCGATGGAATATCCATATTCAAATCCGAGAACCCCGGCTTCGCTCAGCGGAGAGTCGTAGATCTCGAACCGGCCGACGCTGCCAGACACGACCGATCCCAGCCGCTCCCCCAAGTGCGAGAGGGGCGTATAGGGCTCTCCAGTTTCCGTGTCGAAGAGCGCCGCGTGCCGATGCGAGAATGTTCCGCGTCGGGCATCCTGGCCGCTGACACGGATGCCGTAACCTTCGAGGAGCAGGCTCGCGAACGCGAGGTGTTCGGCAGTTCCCCAGTCGAGCGGCTGACCGTTGAGCGCTCGGTCGCGCCGTTGTTCGATGATCCGAAGCGCTTTCGGATTCGGGTGAAACCATTCGGGAATGACCGTGAGCGCATTCAGGGCGCCGAGAAGGCGCTCCTTCGAAAATTGCGTATCGACTTCCGGCGTCGCCGAATCGAGACCGCCGCGATACGGTGCCCAGACGCCGCCCATCGTCTGGGGCATCTGCAGATAATCGCCTTCGTGGGCTTCCGTGAGGGCACGTTCGAGATTGGCCTTGCGCTCCTGGGCAATTGCGTCCGCTTCCGCACGCGCGACGTGCCCGGCGGCGACGAGGCGTTCGACGTAGGCCTCGCGCACGGTAGGTTTGTCGTCGATGAGCGAATACATGAGCGGTTGCGTGAATCGTGGCTCGTCTCCCTCGTTGTGCCCGCGTCTCCGGTAGCAGTACATGTCGATGACGACGTCCTGCTTGAATCGCTGTCGATAGTTGATCGCGAGCCGCGTGACCTGGATGACCGCCTCGGGATCCTCGCCGTTCACGTGGAAGACGGGAACCCGGAGCATCCGCACGATGTCCGTGCAATATCGTGTCGAACGCGAGTCGTGCGGCAACGTCGTAAAGCCAATCTGGTTATTTACCACGAGATGGATGGTTCCACCGGTCGAATAGCCCTCGAGCCCGGCCAGATTGAGAGTCTCGGCCACGACGCCCTGACCCATGAACGACGCGTCACCGTGAATCAGCAGCGGCATCGTACCCTTGCGGCGACTGCGATCGAGCTTCGCTCGAACCCGGCCTTCCACCACGGGGTTCACGAACTCGAGGTGACTGGGATTGAACGCCATCGAAAGATGCAGCGCATGCCCAGACGTGGTGACGACGTCGCTCGAATACCCGAGATGGTACTTCACGTCGCCGGAACCCAGGAACCGTTCCGGGCGCGAGTCGTCGAACGCAGCGAAGATCTCCCGCACGTTTTTGCCGAGGACGTTCACCAGAACATTGAGCCGGCCTCGATGGGCCATCCCGATGACGAGTTCCTCGATCCCGTGTTGTCCGGCCACCTCGATGAGCAGATCGATCATTGGAATCATGCTCTCGGCACCCTCGGCCGAGAAGCGCCGTGCGCCCACGTAGTTCTTGTGAATGAACTGTTCGAATATCTCCGCTTCGGTGAGCTTGGTCAGGATGCGTACGAGCTCGGCGTGGTCGAGCGATGCGTGGTTTCGCGTGGACTCCATGCGCTCTTGGAGCCAAAGACGCTGGTCGGGCTCTCCGATGTACGTGAACTCCACTCCGATGGAGGAGCAGTACGTCTCGCTCAAGTGCTCGATGATCTGGCGCAAGGTGGCACGGGAAGGAAGACCCGAGAGACCGGCCGTGGAAAACGACTTGTCGAGATCGGTCCTGGTCAGGCCGAAGTTTGCGATTTCGAGCTCCGGGTGAACTTCGGGAGTCGTTCCGAGGGGGTCCACGTTGGCAAAGAGATGTCCGCGCACCCTGTACGCGTTGACGAGCTGCGCGACTCGGCTTTGCAGTTCCGTCGCCGCAATGACAGTCTCATGCATTGTGTCGGCAGAGGCCGCGTCATGCAGGACAGTGCCGTTGCCCCGCCCAAGTGTCGGCGGAGGCGGGGCCCAGCCGCTTCCCATTCGCATCCCCACCCCAGGTCCAATCGGCGGGGACGAGGGGCGGGCTACGCGAACCCCCTCGAGCGGGGACGCGTCCCCGCGGATGAGCCCCCCCACTTCGTCCTCCGAGACCCTTCCCGCTGCCGACGTTCGCTCGAAGAAGCGCCGCCATCGGTCCTCGACCGAGTTCGGGCTCTCGAGCCATCGTGCAAACTGTTCCTCGACGTACCCAGCATTGATCCCGAACTCTTCGAACATGGTTCAATTTCTCACGCGCCACGCATGGCTTCCCGCCCAGCGCGCCAACGTTCGCGGGAACCTGTAGCGTCAGCCACGAGCCCTATCCAGGGGGCATACGGACGCATTTTTCAATGGGAGAACCGGACGCCAGTCACTTTCGTGCCGAGGGGTCGTGCTTCGACGTCGCCCACCGCCTTCCGCGTGCATGGTATGCGCGCGACGCGCTGATCGTCGCACGTGCGCTCCTCGGCTGTCACGTGGTCCACGACCTTCCCACGGGACGGCGAGTCGCACGCATCGTCGAAACTGAGGCCTATCGTGGGCCACGCGACCTCGCATGCCACGCGCGAGCTGGATTGACAGAGCGCACACGCACACTCTTTGGCGATGCGGGCCACGCCTACGTATTTTTCGTATACGGCATGCACGACTGTTTCAATGTTACGTGCCTCGGCGAAGGTCGTGGTCATGCAGTGTTGATTCGAGCTGCCGAGCCGATCCTTGGGGTGGAGGCATCGGCGCGCCTCGACGGTCCGGGTCGCTTTGCTCGTTCGATGTCCATCACGCGAAGTCTCGACGGCCACGACCTCGAGCGCCCCCCGCTCTATCTATGCAGGCGGCCCCGACGACCGTCTACCCTTGCTACTCCCCGCGTGGGCGTCGCGTACGCTGGACCGTGGGCCGACCGACCGTGGCGCTTCTTCGACGGGGCGAGCGAACATGTGTCGAAGCCGCCGCGACGACATATCGGGCGCGGATAGCCCCACCTTTCAAACTGGTGTCGCCGCGACCTCACGCCTTCGCGACAGGGGCCTTCGGCCCCAGAATCACACCAGTTTCGTCACTGCCGGGAACCTCGGCGCCATCCATCCGGCAGGCCCCTTGAAACACGACCCCGCGTTCCACGAAGAGCGATGGAGTGTGAAGGTTGCCGATCACGCGACCGGGCGCGTAGAGTTCGATAGAGGTTCGAGCGCGGATGTTCCCGTGGACGATCCCGCCCTTGACGATCACGGTCGCGACTTCGATTTCCGCCGTGACGACGGCTCCCTCGCCGATGACCAGGGTGTCGTCGCTTCGGATTTCGCCCTTGAACGTGCCATCGACGCGTACGCGCCCTTCGAATTCGAGTTTCCCGTCGAATTCCGTGCCGCGGCCCAGGAGCGCGGTGATCTCGGTCGCTGGTAGCTGCTGATCCATGGAACAGAGGGCCCTACCAGGCCCCCGGGGGACATTTCAATGCAAAGACGGAGCAGCGTCTGAAATTGGTGGGGGAGGGACGCGCGTGCGATACTCGCGCCCATGCGTCCCTGGACGCGCCGTGCGGCGCTCTTGGCAGCCTTGTTCCTCGTGCCGCGGATGGTGCGCGCGCAGGCTCCGTCCGACGTTCCGGTCCCTTCGGCCGGCGAGACGACTGCGAATCCCGCCACGGCCCCTTCGACGCCCCCTGCCAGCTCGTACCCTGCTACAGGCTACGGATGGACCACGCCGACGCCTCATTCGACGCCGACGCGCTCGACCCCGCCTCCTGCCGGGAGCGCGGACGCGACCATGTCTGGCTTCGAGCGGCTCGATGACGGTTCGTCGCGCTTGTTCGTGGAGCTCACCAAACCGGTGACCTTTGAGACGCGAAAGACACGAAACGTGGTGACGTACGTCCTCAAGAGCACCCACGTCTCGCGCGCCAACAACCGCAATCCGCTCGTCACCGTCCACTTCAAGACCCCCGTCACGTCGGCCCGTCTCGTGCCGCACGGCAAGGACCTTTGGTTCGTGATCCACCTGCGAACGGCTGTCGAGCCGACGGCGACGATGGATCGAGCGAGCGGCGGTGTGGCGGTCCTTCACGTCGCCTTCGCCAAAGGCGACTATGGTGCGGCGTCGTCATCGTCGCCGCACGCTCCCACAGCCCCGACAAGTCCCTCGCGACCGCACGTACACCACACGGCTCCGCCCGCCGTGGCCGGCTCGTCGGAGTAGCGCTCGCGTCGCTGATCGCGCTGGCGCCATCCGCCTGGGCGCAAGGCACGGACCCGCTCCCTGTGTCATTTAGCGCCGACCATGTCTCGCTCGAGCCAAGCACCCAAACGCTAGAAACATCGGGCCACGTTCGGGTCGACGAGTCGCCTTTCCACCTGACGAGCGAGGCTCTTGCCGTGCGCCGCACCCGATCGGGATTGCTGGTGGACGGCGCCGGCCGCTTGGCATTCTGCCCGTGTCTCGGCACTCCCCTCGCGATTCGGTTCACGGGGGCGACTCTCGCGCCTCCCCACGACATCATCGTGCGCAATCCCGTCGTCGAAGTCTTTGGCGTGCCCGTGGCGTGGGCCCCCGCGTGGTGGCTGCGCTCCTCGGGACGCGTCGGCATCCTCGCGCCGGACGTAGCGTGGCGTGGCTCGGATGGGCTTCGCCTCGGGAGCGGTGTGCACGTTCCCTGGCAGGAGGGCGACCAGACGAGGGGAATCGACGTGAGCGCCAGCGCCTACGTTCGCGGCGGGGTACGCCTCGATACCGGGCTGCGCACGACCCACTCCGATACCCGGATCCAATGGGACCGCCTCGGCACGGATGACGGACTGACCGTGGCCAGTCGCGGCGTCGCCCCCGCCGGACGCGAGTCGGGGGAGCCACGGGTCGCATGGGACGTCGACGCCATGCGCGGCCTGCGAGCGGTTCGGAGCACTTCGGATCTGGACGCCGCCAGCCGTCCCTTCGACCGCGCCGAAGCCGAGACCGCGTGGCGGTCGAACGAAACGCTCTGGGTGTCCGGTGTGCGATCGGTGGCCCCTCGTGGAGGCTCGCTGGGCGCTCTCGGAGCGACCGGTCCATTCGTGGCCATCCGGCGGGCAGACGCGATCGGAAGGTCCGGAGCGTACGACGCCGTGGCCGAAGCCGGTGCACTGGACATCGCTGGACACGGGACAACGAACTTCGCACGCGCCGAGACCGACGCCCTGTTCGCGACGCAAGTCGGGCTGCTCGACGCCGCGCTCCATTTGCGAGCCATCGCGGGGATCGCCGACGAAGGGATTGGAAGTTCCGTCGATGGAGCGGTCCAGGCGCGAGCCTCGGTCGGCCTTCCGCTGGGACGCGACTTCCCGTCCTCCGTCCCGGGTGATCCTTGGCTTCACGTCACGGAGCCGCGGATCGAAGCGGCCGCCCTCGCGACGGACCCTGGGACCGCTGTCGACTCCGTGCCCGATCGCGGACTGACCGAGCCGCGTGGAGGCGCGTGGGTCGCGGCCGCGACGTGGCACAACGCGATGTCACGCTGGGGCGCGAAGCAGTCCGCCGGCATCGACGCATCGGTCGGAGCCCTCGGGACATCCGAGCGCGCAATCCCGCTGGCTCGCGCTCACTTCGCCGCCCACACGGACTGGATTGGAGGCGACGGCGAATTCGCCCGAGTCGCAAACGCAGCCGACCGCGGCGGCGCCTTCATCGCCCGAGTTCGCGCCGGCCCCGTTCGGGGCCTGCACGTGACGGTCCACGTGGCTGAGCGCGACGGCGTGGATCCGGTGTCCGCGAGGGCGCTCGTCGACCCGGTGCTCGAACCCGCCGGCGGCTTTCTCGACGCGCCTGGATGGTCCGGGGGCGCCCTCGCCACAGTCCCCGTGGGGGCCCGCATGTCGGTACGCGGCGGTGCCGAGGCGGACTTGGATAGACGCATGGTTCTCGCGTCGATGGCCTCCCTCGAAGTACACGACCCGTGCCGGTGCCTCGTCGCTCGCCTCAATGCGTCCGAGCGCCTCGGGCGCGAGGGTGTCGACGTGTGGGTCACGGTGGCGCTCTCGCGGTGACACTCTCTTCGACGCAAGCGGGACCAGCGCGGTCTTCATGGCAGGGCACGATTCGTGACGCACCTCCCTCACGCGGGCGTGGCTCGGGACAGGGCCGTGATGTCTGCAGAAGAGGCACGACTGTCGCCTCGTCAGTGACGGATGGCGCTCAATCAAGGATGCAGGCTACCGCGTTGCACCGAATTGGCGCTCTATGGCTCTGTTATGGCATCGATAAGCGCCGTTGGAGCGTCTGGTTGTTGCGTGTCGGCGCACCGTCGATGCGATCCGGCACTCTCTGTGAATATCCTGTCGTCTCCTGTCGCCGACAGAGCGCCACGCAAGCGCCATCGAGCGCCAGTTTCAGCGTGCTCTGGACTTCGTTCTCGAAAAATGGCGCTCTATGGGCGATACTTGGCGCTGCGTCAAACCCTTCCGAAGGCGTCTGGCCCTCCCCATGTCCCGTAACGGCGTTTCCCTCAGCCTCGAAGCTCGACACGCGCTCACTCTCAACCAGAGAACGCTCGGAGAACTTCTCGGTCTATCGCGTAGAACCATTCAACGGTGGGACTCGGCACAAGCCGAGCCGTCGCCCTGGGATCTGGAGCGCATCGCGATCGCCGTACATCCTCGCGACCCGGAGCTCGCAGCACGACTTGCCGCGGAGGCGGGCACCACGCTCGTCAAGCTCGGCCTCGTCGCGCCCATCCAGCAACCCCCTTCGGTCGTCACGTCGGCGCCTCCGCCAGCGCCACCACCACACCTGACCGACGTGGTGGTGTGTGCTGCCGCCGAAGAGCTCAACGTTGCTCCTCAGGCCGTCCGCCCCGTGCTGCTCGCCGCGTTTCGGCGTGCGCGGGAGGTCGGGCTCCGAGTGGAGGACGTGGAGCGGACGCTGAGCGCGGCGCTCGAGCGTGCGCCTAAGACGAAGATTCCGAGAGCGCCGACGCCGTAGGGCGGCGACGGGGTGAAAGGCTCATGTGTGAGCACGGTGGATTCTCACGGGCTATGGTTCGACCATGCATCCCGCGAGAACGCTCGCGACGTTCGCGGATCTCGCCGCCCTGGGCGACGACTCGCGCGCCGAGATCCTCGACGGCGTGCTCGTGACACCTCCGCCTCCGCTGCCCGAACATGGGCGTGTGCAGTGCTCGATGGGAGCGTTCATCGGAAAGCCGTTCGACCACGATGACGGCCGTGGCGGGCCTGGAGGCTGGTGGATTCTCACGGAAGTAGACGTGCAACTCGCCGAACATCAGATCGTGCGCCCGGATGTCACCGGGTGGCGACGGGTTCGACTCGCGTGGCCCTGGGGACAGCAGCCAGTTCTCGTCGTCCCGGATTGGGTGTGCGAAATCGTGTCGCCGACCCGACCCGCCGACGACCGCGTGCGCAAGCGCCGCCTCTACGCGCAGCACGGCGTTGCGTTCTATTGGATCGTCGACCCGAGCGCGCGAACGCTCGAGGCGCTTCGGCTGGATCCCGATCTACAAGAGTGGCGAGAAATCGGCGCGTACGACGACGAGTCCACGGCACGAATAGCACCATTCGAAGCTGTCGAACTCGAGGTGGGGCGCCTCTTTCCACCCGGCGGTGAAGGGTAGGTCCGTCGCCGGGGTCTTGAGAACGCACGCGCAACTGCCGACGAATTCGTGACGCAGACTTCACGTGAACGACGTCGAGGAGTGGGATGGTGCATCGCTAAGCCGTTGCCGCGGGCGTCACGTGTTCTCGCGGGGCCGTGGATCGGGCATCCACCGCAGCGAACAAGTGCGGCCAGATGGAGGAGGATATCCATGAAGAACGATTGCGTAAGAGGCGGGGTGGGCATCTGTGCGGTGGGCACGTTTTTTCCGCCGTGACTGCGTGTAGCGGGGACCAGCCGACGGAGAAGTCGCGGTCTCAAAATCAAGCCACAATCTCAACGCGTCCCGTGCGCTCCGGCAAGCTGCCGCACACGCACGAGTGACGGCCGTCCCGCTGCTAACGGCGTGGACGGCCGCTTGCAATTACTCCTTGGCCACAATTCAAGCGCCGGACTTCGACGCCATGAGCGGCGTCTCCGCCGGTGATCCCGTGGACTCTGAAGAGGCTGGAAGTCCCGGCATGGACGGAGGCGCGGAAGCCGGTTGTCCGACGAGCGGCGACTGTCCTCCCGGGTCCGGGCATTGCTACGATCTCTACGCGACGCACTCTGCCCCCATGGCGTGCTTTCCAACGATTGACGCAGGTCCTCCTATATTCCTTTGCGATTCACGAGACTCATGGTGCGCCACCGCCGGCGGAGCGTCCAGGCCGGAACGAACCTCCGCGCGGTCGCGCCACACCCGGCGCCGAGCGCGCCGAGAAGCTTCAATCGATCGACACCATCTCCA